>CAJDXB010000068.1_pt1 | contig 19524 bp, 15 predicted proteins | sample 7391691 | NCBI WGS metagenome assembly CAJDXB01 (sample SAMEA7055747, study PRJEB34461) | soil metagenome | biome: terrestrial ecosystem; feature: Peninsula; material: soil | place: Antarctica | collected 2016 | reverse complement strand
GCGATATTGGCGAACGGCCCGCCATGCATCAGCGCCGGCGTGCCTTCCAGGGTCTGCACCAGATTGGGCTTGACCGCATCGCGCAGAAGGGCCGCCATCGCACCGTCTGCCTTGAGGTCACGGGCCGTTACGGGCTTGAGCGCGGCGGTGTAGCCCACCACGATGTCGCCAAGGCGCTGTTTCAGATCAGCGAAGTCGAGCGCGAGGCACAGGATCGCCATGACCTCCGATGCTGCGGTAATATCAAATCCCCCCTCCCGAGGCACTCCATTTCCACGTCCGCCCAAGCCGGTGACGATCTGCCGCAAACTGCGGTCGTTCATGTCCATGACGCGCTTCCACTGCACCGTTCGCGGGTCGATGCCCAAGTTGCGGCGGCGGTGCTGAAGATTATTGTCGATCAAGGCCGCCAGCAGATTATTCGTGCGTTCGATCGCTGCAAAATCACCGGTGAAGTGCAGGTTGATGTCTTCCATGGGAATCACTTGCGCATATCCACCGCCGGTCGCGCCACCTTTCATACCGAACACGGGGCCGAGCGAAGGTTCGCGCAGGGCCAAGGCCGTTTTCGCCCCCAAACGGTTCATGGCGTCGGCCAATCCAATCGAGACCGTCGTTTTGCCCTCGCCCGGAGGTGTGGGCGTCATGGCGGTCATCAATATCAATTTTCCTTTTGGATGCCGATCCGGCGTCGATTCCACTTTCGCTTTGTACCGGCCAATTGGGTAGAGTTCATCGGGATCTTTCATGGTAATCCAATGGTTTTGATTATCCGATTTCTTGTCGGCATATTTTAGTCAATCATTTGAGTCCCACACACCTGATTTTGTGCTTTGAGATTCATTTTAGCCTGCCCCCGGCGAACCAAAATGACGGTTCATCTCCACTCCTCTTCCGCCGGGGTCGGTCTACAGGCTTTATCCGCACTTAGCTTCGGCAAGTGGCTGCAAGGTAGCCGAGGAGCTTCTCAAGGTCGCTCTCGGCTACCCGCAGCCACTACCCGAAGCCAGGTGCGGGATACCGCCTTCCGCCCTCAGGCATGGCATGATCCGCTTTTCCATCATCAATTCACTCTTTGATTACTCCTTTAAAAACAATGGGAGATCGGCGAAGGAAACCACGACGGTTCACAATCGGTGAAGATAGAATATAGCCGGTTGTCCGCATTTCAAATTCAAACTAATCCCACTTCGAAACCTTCAAAGAACACTTAGCTACAGATCAAAAAAAAGAGCCTCACGAGGAGGCTCTTCTTTTAAGATGGAACCGGAAAGGTTCCGTGTGATGTCCCAATTACTTATCGTCGGGACTCATTTTTTCTTTATTCATTTGCGAATCATTCAGTTCTTTTTGTTCGCGATGGTTCTCACGACGTTGGTCGAGTTGCGCACCCATGTCTTTGGTGAGTTCTTCAGCTTTGGCGTCGAATTTCACTTGTTGTTCGGGGGTCAAAACTTCTCTCACTTCGTTTTTGTACTGTGCAAGTTGACCTTTAACACGATCTTTGCGCTCTTGTGGGGCCATTTTGCCATCGTCCACTTTCGAACGTTGGTCGAAGTATGATTGATTGATGCGCGTAATCTCAGCCTCTTGATCATCTGTCAATTGGAGAAATTCATCCATCTGAGAGGTTTTCTTTTTGGCGTGATCCATAGCAACGGTTTTCGCATTATCTTGAGCTTTCAACCCAATAATGGAACCGAAAAAGAACAGGGTAATCAGCATTTTGGTTTTCATGTGTTTTCCTTTTTTGAGGGGTTATTAATCAAAGTGAGGTTTCGTGGCTTATGTTTAATAGGTCTTCCCTATTGCCTTAAACTTCACTGCGACCTTCGATACTATATCATCGTTGTCCGCACCCCACTCTTTCCAACAACTCTGCCAAACGTCATTTCCATCGTTTAAATAACATAAATTGCATAGTTATGACGGTTTCGAATCAATGGGCAACCCCAGTGTAGGCAATGGATCAGGCACTTCATAGTTTATTCATTCAATACTTGCCGAAAAAGGTTTTACCTCTTGGCCATTCGCAACTGGCTCTCCTGTGCAAAGGGTGAAAATATCCCCGGGGATGGTGCATTTTCCCACAATTCAAGCAGTTTTCATCAATTAGTTCTCGTCAATTTGAATATCAACTTGAGTTCTGCAATCCCATGTTACAAGGATTCAAAAGTTGAAGTTGGACCATATAAACCTTAAACAATAGAAACTCAAAAGCTTCTTTACATCTCCGAGATTAAAGCGTAAGTATTTGTCAATCAACAGACCGTGGATCGACAGGAATGTATAATCGGAATTGCCTTGGCTCATGAAGATCATTGATGGCTAGCCGAACCCCCTAAAGCAGTATCGTATTCAATTTTATTTTCATCTGATAATCAGTGTATCAGCTCTATTTTCACGATTTACGGAATAAATATTTACCAATACTTTTTATAATGAGAGAAATAGTTATATCTTGCGCTCGCGAATTTGGTTCATAGCCCAAACGCACACGTTTCATAGCACACGAAACCCGGAAACCATTTCCGGGTTTCGTGTTTTATACCCTATCCTTCTCTATTTCAGGTACATATGATCAAATTCCGGTCATTGTCTGAAATGATCGAAAACTTCGCGCATCCACATTCGGCCACCGGACAAACTATTGGGGCATTCAAAGAGAATCGTAATTTTGCCGCGAACCATTCATAAATACATCCTCATGAAGTTTTTCATTGACACTGCCAACCTCGATCAAATTCGAGAAGCACACGATTTAGGCGTCCTCGACGGTGTTACGACCAATCCTTCGCTCATGGCCAAGGAAGGCATCACCGGCGAATCGAACATCATCCAACATTACCTCGACATATGCGAAATCGTTGATGGCCCGGTAAGTGCAGAGGTGATCGCCACCGATTTTGACGGAATGGTAAAAGAAGGAGAGCGTCTGGCGGCTTTGCATCCCAACATTGTGGTAAAAGTGCCGATGATCCGCGACGGCGTCAAAGCGATCAAGTATTTTTCCGAACGCGGAATCAAAACCAATTGCACTTTGGTCTTTTCCGCGGGACAAGCCCTTCTGGCAGCCAAAGCGGGCGCCAATTTCGTGTCTCCATTTATCGGTCGACTGGATGACATTTCAACAGACGGCGTTCAGTTGATCGAACAAATTCGCTTGATTTACGACAACTACGGTTTCGACACGGAAATACTCGCGGCCTCCGTGCGCCATACCATGCACATCATCCAATGTGCAGAGGCGGGTTCCGATGTAATGACGGGTCCACTTTCAGCCATTATGGGATTGCTCAAGCACCCACTAACCGATATCGGACTCGAAAAATTCCTTAAGGACCACCAACAGGCAACGGTCGTAAAATCTTAATTGCCGGCACCTAATGCCTATAGCATCGACATTGAAAACTTTGTCCATATTTGATATCTCACCCTTTAAAACAGCCTATTATGCTCCTGAACATACATCCCGAAAACCCGGATCCTAAAAGATTGGACCAAGTGGTCGAAATTCTCAGAAACGGAGGACTCATTATATATCCCACCGATACCGTATACAGTATAGGTTGCGACATGAACAACGTCAAAGCTGTTGCCAAAGTGGCTCAGCTTAAAGGCTTGAAACCCGAGAACGCCAATTTCTCCATAATCTGTGAAGACCTGAGCGACATTGCGCAATATGCACGGGTGAGCAACAACGATTATAAGCTGATGAAAAAATCCTTGCCCGGTCCTTTTACTTTCATTTTGAACGGTACCGGTCAGATCCCAAAAATTTTCAAGAACAAAAAACGGACGATTGGAATTCGGGTCCCCAACAACAAGATAGCTCTGGAAATAGTATCGCGATTGGGCAATCCGATCATTGCCACTTCAGTTCACGACGAGGACGAAATCATCGAATACACCACCGACCCGGAATTGATCCACGAAAAATACAATCATGCCGTTGATGTGGTAATAAACGGTGGGTTCGGTAATAACGAAGCATCCACCATCGTCGATCTAACCGAAAAAGAACCGGTGATCCTACGCAGAGGGATCGGGGATTTGGAGGCCTAACGGCGCTCTCAAAATCCTTTTCGGAATTTCCTTCCACTTTTATGGTATTCATCTGAAACGAAGACTGTGCGGTTGGGTTCGTAGAGTATTGTTCCTCCCGAAAGTCAAGGTTGTGGCATAGGCACAGCCCTCACCTCATAGACCTTACTCCAATATTTTCCGGTCACGAGGAGATTGCCGCTAAGCGGCTGAATGGCAATACCATTGAGCACATCCATATTGGTAGTGGCATCGCTGCGATCCACCATGCCTGCGGCGGAAAAACTCTCCACCACCCTACCGGTGACAGGGTCGATCGCGATGATATATGGTCGCGTATAGAGGTTCGCGTAAATTAACCCGTTGTGGTACTCCAGCTCGTTTACCAAGTCTACATTTCCTTTGTCATCGAATACATTCACCCGCTTAATTTCGCGAAACGAAGCGGGATCGTAATAATATATCCACGACGAGCCGTCAGACATTATCAAAGATGTATCGTTGGCCGTCAATCCCCATCCCTCACCGGTTTCGGTGGCGTAAGCGTGAGTTTCCACCTTGTCGAAGGTTTCAACATCGTAAACAAAAGCTTGCGAAGCTTTGTAAGTCAACTGGTATAATTTGTTTTTGAAAATGGCGATCCCTTCTCCAAAATAATCGCTGCCAATCGATTTTTCCAAGAGGACTTCACCGGTCTCCAAATTCCATTTCTTGATTTTCGATTGTCCGTACTGCCCTGTCCCCTCATAGACGAAGCCGTCATACATCGGTAATTCCTTGTACCTCGATGTCGATTCGCCGTTGTCGAACGTCGCCGACACGCGCAACCTGATTTGCCCTCCTCCAATCTCTTGGGTAGGAATTTCGATGTGAGGGGATTGGCTTTTAATGACACCTCTTTTCCCCCCCACCACATCGATGGAAACCGAAGATATGGTCAGTGAGGAATCATCCGTCTCAATATGCATGTGCAAGGTGTCGCCATATTCATAAGGCGCCGACGAATCCATTTTTATCCGAAGGGAAGGCCCTGAACTTTTCTGAGAGGGTGAACCGGAGTCTCGTTGTGATGGCTCATTATCACAAGCGACAATGCCGAGGGTGAGCAAAATGAACACAGGTACCGCCCATGCTTTCGATCGGATTCGAGGTTCGTTCGAATTGGGACAAAAAAGATGTTTAAAAAAACAGATCATTCGATGGTGGGGTGTAAAACACAAATCGTTGTGTGTGAGATACGGTCGGAAATCAGGTTAAACGAGTGGGTATTCATTTCCGAGGTGCATTCAAGGTTTGAAATGCCCGACCAAGGGCACCGATGAGATCCGTAGGCGTCAGTGATTCCACGCTTTGGTTTTCCAAGGCCAGGTCACCGGCCAATCCGTGCAGGTACACCCCAAGAACGCAAGCTTCCATGGCGCCATATCCTTGGCCTCGCAATGCCGTGATAATTCCCGTAAGCACATCGCCCATGCCGCCGGTGGCCATGCCGGGGTTTCCGGTCATATTGAAAATGATTTGTCCATCGGGTAGACTTGTAGACGTATGCGCGCCTTTCAGCACGATGTAGATATTGTGCTTCTTGCTGAGTTCCGACTGCTTTTGGATACTCTCGGAATGCGATGATTTCCCCCCCATCAAACGGGCGAACTCTCCCGGATGCGGAGTCAATATGGTGCCTGGAGGAAGAAATGAAAGCCAAGTGGGATTTTCCGAGAGAATGTTCAAAGCGTCGGCATCGATGACCAATGGTACTTTCGACTCTTGGATCAATAGCTTGAGCGCTCTCTCCGTATTCGCCGAGACGCCGAGTCCGGGGCCTACCTCGGGCAGTGCAGAGTGCAAGGGGTTGGCCCCATCCAAATCGGTGTGTACCGTGATCAATCCCGCGCCGGCGTGCAGTGCTCCGGAAGCGGCCAATATCGATGCGCCTCGCTTTCCGCGTGCGCCTGCAATAATCAATAAGTGACCATAGGTTCCCTTGTGGCTGAAGGTGGGCCGCACTCGACGCATCAATCTGGCCTCCAGGCCGCTAAACAAATGATAATCGGTCTTTACCTGCTCGAGGAATTCGCGGTGCAAGCCAATGTCCAATGTTATGATTTCGCCCACGGAAGCTACGCATCCCTCCATAAAAAAGGAAAGCTTGGGCACTTGGAAGGTCAAGAGATAATCGGCGCGAACGACAGAACAACCCTCGTCGGGCTCTATGCCGTCACAGGACATTCCACTGGGCATATCTATGGATATAACCAACGAAGTAGATTCGTTTATGAGGTCGATCATTTCGGACGCCAAGCCCTCCGCCGGACGATTCAACCCGGTACCGATAAGAGCGTCTATAATCACGGCCGCTGACGAGAGTTTTGGGATTTCCTTCTTTGAATGAATTTCCCACACATTCAACTTCCGTTTGCTCAGTCTCTCGAGGTTGATCTCGAAATCGTCGCTGCCCCGCTCGGCAAGCCGCACGAGGAAAACCTCAACGGAATATCCGTGACGCTGGAGCATCCGCGCAATGACCAGACCATCGCCGCCATTATTTCCGGTGCCGCACACGATCTGAAAAAGGAAGTTCTTCTCTTCATCGACATGGGGAAATAGTTGTGGTGCATTTTCGTAGATCCAATTGAAGCACTCGGTACCGGCGCGCTCCATAAGATCCGTAGAAGATATGGGCTCGTGCTCAATGGTGTACGCGTCGGCAAGACGAATTTGTTCGGATTTTAAAATTTTCACGGTGGAGGAATTAATTCATATCGACCGGGTTAGCCTATTTTTTAAAAATAAAAAAACATGAACAAAGCCCCACCTGAATTGTCGGTGTCGAGAACAAAGCCGGAAGATCCCCCTTCGTCCGTCACCGTAGTGACGAACTGCTCGCTGTTGCCTCCAACCGGCACAGCCCATTGTTCCTCAATGATGCTGCTGTTTCCCGTGTATGAATATCCCGCTCCCAGTCCATATTCAAAACCGATGGACCATTTGGGAAACAAGAATATCTCCGCTCCGACAAATGCGCGTGCACCGATGGTGAACTTCGTGCCTTTTTTGAACTCGGTCATGAAGGCACCGGTCTCGGAAATGTTATTGACTTGACGGGGGTCGTCCTGAAATGCCAATACAAATTCGGAACGATCGGGATCGGTATCTTTCGGTGTAATGTCATTGCCGTAATCAAAGGTGTGCTTTTCGCTGCCGAACCCGAGGTATCCCTCTGCCCCGTATATTCCTTGTACGCGTGTTTTTCCCAAGCGCTTCTCGACGCCCGCCGAGAGGTAAGCATTGGTGAAGGTGCGGCTGTACTTGTCTTCCACAGTGGTATTGGTTGGTTCCGTGCTGAACTCGGGGCTGAAGGCCCGGTAACTATCGGCCAAGACATTGATGCGAAAGGATGCGCGGTAAGCGAAATCGTCACGTTCGAGTTTTTTCACCGTTATGGCAAATTGATCGTTGATGAATTCGGCCGAGGGCGAATTATTTTCGGCATCGGTGAACAGGTTTCCGATGAATTTCAAAAATGGAGCGGCGTCGATCCCCACGGCCCAATCGCCTTCACGGGGCAAGTATTGTTCTCCCTTCTTTGATACCGGCTGTGCGACAACGGTAATAACTCCTGCGGACAATGCGAGGGCAAGTAAAATCTTTTTCATCGGAATCCGGTTGGGTTTTGTAATGGTCTGTGGTAAGTTTAACTTCTTGATTGCTTTTTTAGTGTGGTGCGGAGTGGCCATTTGGGAATTTCGTCAAAAGATGTTTGTCGGAATGTGTATGTGTGCGTGAGGGCGGACGCCGGCATCCTTTTCACGTTTTCGGCTTGGGGACGGCCGACGATGTGGGGCGATTTTATGAGCCCCCTCAGCGGCGTGCCGATCCCGCCAGAAACGCGAAAAGATACAGGCGGTAGACCGACCCCGGCTCTCATCGGTTGGAGTCTTTGTCCACCGAGATGATTGTCGCCATGAAGCATATTGCGCGCCCATGCCACAAACTGCCGGGGGCACGCCCAAAGACTTTGAAAAAAAGATGAAATCCCGTTGGCGCTCATTTTCCATTGCGATTTTCGAGCATGGGAACGAATCTGAAACTGCCGTGGGTGGTCCGGTGTAAGTTCCCCTGTTCGTCCTTTGATATTTTGGTCATTTCTTGGACGCTCCCCTCACCGACGGGCACGACCAATATGCCGCCGGGCTTGAGCTGATCGATCAATTCGTCGGGAATGGCCGGCGCACCGCAAGTGATCAATATGCGATCGAAGGGCGCGAATGCGGGCAAACCTTTGTATCCGTCGCCATAAAAGACTTTGACGGTGGAATTGAGGTCTGAAAGAATCTTTTTGGCCTTTTTCATCAGTGGTTTTTGCCGCTCGATGGAAAAGACCTTGGCCCCGAGCTCGAACAATATCGCCGCTTGGTAACCGCTTCCGGTACCGATCTCGAGAACTTTCATGCCGGTGCCCACTTCGAGCAGTTCTGTCTGACGCGCTACGGTGTATGGCTGGGATATGGTCTGCCCCTCGCCAATGGGGAATGCCGTGTCGTCGTAAGCAAACTGCAGGAAGGCCGAATCCATAAAGTAATGACGCGGCAGATTGCCGATGGCCTCAAGTACTTTTTGGTTGTGAATTCCCTTTGATTTCAGTTGGCTTACGAGCTTCTTTCGAAGGCCTTTGTGTTTGAATGTGTCTACCGGTTCCATGACGGCCAAAAGTAAGGAAAGATGAGGAGTGTTTTGCCTGGGACAATTTTTGGGAAAATGCGGTTCGGAAAATTTTGAAAAGAATTTTGTGACAACTCGGCCGGATGGAAAATGCGAAGAGCCCGGCAATGGAGTTTTCATTGCGTACTTTTGTGGAAAATACAAAACATGGTGAAGATCGGAGTGCTCGGGGCCGGCCATCTCGGCAAAATTCACATAAAACTGCTGAAGCAAATCAAAGCTTTTGACCTGGTGGGCTTCTATGATCCCGATGAAAGGGTGGCCACTGAAACTGCACAGAAACTCAACATAAGAAAGTACTCCGATATGAGTGAGTTGATCGCTGCGGTGGATGCGGTGGATATCGTGACGCCGACATTGAGTCATTACGAGTGTGCGGTACTGGCCTTAAAGAGTTCCAAGCATGTTTTTATTGAAAAGCCGCTGACCAAGACGATCGAGGAGGCCAAATCCCTCATCGACCTGTCCCGCGAGGCCAATGTAAAGGTGCAAGTGGGCCATGTGGAGCGGTTTAATCCGGCCTTTGTAAAAGTACGGGAGCACTTGGACAACCCGATGTTTATCGAAACCCACCGACTGGCCGAATTCAATCCGCGCGGTACCGACGTCTCGGTGGTTTTGGACTTGATGATTCACGACCTGGACATCGTGCTCTCGGTCGTGAAATCAAACATCAAGCGTATCAGCGCCAGCGGTGTGGCCATCGTAAGTGACGCCCCGGACATTGCGAATGCCCGCTTGGAATTTGACAACGGGTGTGTGGCGAATCTCACCGCAAGTCGTTTCTCGCTGAAAAACATGCGGAAATCACGGTTTTTTCAACGCAATGCCTACATCTCGGTCGACTTCTTGAATAAAAGCGCAGAAGTGGTGAAGATGCGTGACATAGAAGGTGAACCTGACCCCTTCTCGATGAGCATCGACTTGGGCGACGGAAAGGGCGCCAAAGAGATCTATTTTGAAAAACCCCGAATCGAGGACAACAACGCGATAATGGACGAATTGAGCTCCTTTGCCGATTCGATTATTAACAACACATCGCCGGCGGTGACCGTGGAGGATGGATACAAAGCGTTGGACGTTGCCTTCAAAATTGCCAACCGATTGCAGATCACGACACCCGTCTCGAACAAATAAGCCGCTGCATCAAACAATCCACGAGATTTTTCCGCGTTACTCTACCGTTTGGGTCGATTTGGAAGGCATGCATAGCACTCTTCAATTTGACTATTTTTGCGGCTTTCTTTCGTTCGTGGATTATGAGAATAATTTTACTCTCGGCCTGTGCCCTATTTGTTCTACAAGGTTGCGATCTTTTTGACAAGGAAGAAGACATCCCGGGATTCGTTTATGTCGAATCGGCCGATTTAGTCACCAACCTCGAAACGGAAGGTGCCAATACCAATGCCATTGTCGACGTGCACGCATTTTCCGATGGGCAATTCGCCGGCACTTATGAATTGCCGGCAACTATACCCGTGTATGGTTCGGGAACGGTAAATCTCACCCTATCTGCCGGCATCAAAAATAATGGATTGACATCCAATCGCATTATCTACCCTTTTTACGCCAACAATTATTCGGAAGTGACGCTCATTCCCGGGATAGCGGTGCCCGTGACTGCCGACAGCACGGTGACTTTTCAATACTTCCACGGCGAGGGTGCACAACAGGACCCCCTGCGGTTTCAAATCGAGGATTTTGAAGGGCAGGGCAATGTATGGATACCCTCGGAAGGAGACAGCGTGGGCGTGGTCAACACCACTGATCCCGCTTTCGTGCATACAGGGCTTGGAGGAGGAAAAGTCCTGCTGGATGAAGGGCGTTCGAAACTCACCGTCTATTCCTCATTGGATTCATGGGACTTGTCGAATATCCCGCCGGCGGGAATTGTATACCTGGAAATTGATTTCAAAGGCGACGTTCCGATGGAAATTGGTGTGCGCACCGTCGGATCATTGCCAAGAAATATTTTCGCCTTGGGGTTGAATGCAACCCCGGACTGGGCCAAGGTTTATGTAGAGTTGAGCGATGAAATCCACGGGGCCTTTAACACAAACCAATTTCAAATATACCTCTACGCCGAAAAACCGACCACCCTCAGCCAAGCGACCATCGCCTTGGACAATATCAAGGTGATCTATCCGAAATAGGCATGAATCGCAAAGCGCAGCTGGTCAAATACCTACTTTCCGATATTCTCAGCGCCGGCTTGGCTTGGACGATCCTCTACATTTTTCGCAAAGAATATATCGAACCCCTCAAATTCGGTTACGATATCCCATTGACTTTCGGGGAGCGGTTCTTCTTCGGTTTGGCTTTTATACCTCTGTTTTGGGTGAGCCTATACGCGCTCTTGGGTATGTACCGAAATATATACCGCCGACACCGCATCAAGGAACTCGGGCAAGTGTTCGTAGCCACTAGCATAGGAGTGGTCATCTTATTCTTCACCATCATCCTCGATGATGAAGTCGCCTTTTACCGAAGTTATTACCGTTCCGTATTCGTTCTTTTCACGGTACATTTTATTTTGACCTTCATCGGGCGCATCATACTTACCACACGCACGGTCAAGCTGGTCCATGCCCGAAAAATCGGATTCAACACAATTATCATCGGCGGAAACGAAGGGGCATTGCACGCCTTTCGCGAATTGAATGATCTCGCACCCTCGCCGGGTTTTAAATTCATTGGCTACGTGAGCGTAAACGGAAAAGATCACCTTCTCCAAGACGAGTTGCCCTGGCTGGGATCGATGGAAAAAATTTCAGATGTCATCAGCGAAAACCATGTCGAAGAAGTGATTATCGCCATCGAAAGCAGCGAGCACAAAAACCTACGGAGTATCGTCAGTGAACTGGAAGGTCACGACTTGAAGATTAAAATCATTCCGGACATCTACGACATCCTCGCGGGATCGGTGAAAATGACGAGTATTTTCGGAACGCCGCTGAGAGAGATCAACCCGGAGATCATGCCGGCCTGGCAGACGTTTTTCAAACGGTCATTTGATTTGCTGGTGTCGGTGGTTGCGATCATTGTCTTATTGCCGGTTTATTTGGTCCTGGCCATTTTGGTTAAACTCAGCTCACCCGGTCCGATCATTTTCAAACAAGAGCGCATCGGTCAACACAACAAACCTTTTTACATCTATAAATTCCGCTCGATGGTAGCCGACGCTGAAGCGCAAGGCCCCAAACTCGCCCGAATCGGCGATCCGCGAATCACCCCCATCGGCCGATTTATGCGGAAGACGCGTTTGGATGAAATACCACAGTTTTTCAACGTGATCAAGGGCGACATGAGTTTGGTGGGGCCGCGTCCGGAACGCCAATTCTTCATCGACCAAATTGTACGGGTAGCACCCCACTACCGACACCTACAGAAAGTAAAACCCGGCATCACCAGTTGGGGCCAAGTCAAATACGGCTATGCAGAAAATGTCGAGGAAATGGTGCAGAGGCTCAAATACGACGTGCTTTATATCGAGAACATGTCTCTGGCCATCGATTTCAAAATCATGGCTTATACCCTATTGATCATCCTCAAAGGCGACGGCAAATAAACGCGAAAAACGGATTTATACGCCAACGACAAAAAGATAAACTCACATGAAAAACATTACGGTTATCGGAGCGGGAACCATGGGCAACGGCATTGCTCACGTTTTCGCGCAAAATGGATTTAACGTTAGCTTGGTCGACGTCAACCGAGATGCCTTGGATCGGGCAATGACCACCATTGGCAAAAACATGGACCGCATGGTGGCCAAAGGCAAGCTGTCCGACACCGACAAAGATGCATCGCTCGGCAGGCTCACCACCACCACGGACATGAAGGAAGGAGTGGCCAAAGCCGAATTGGTCGTGGAAGCGGCGACGGAAAATGCCGACCTCAAACTGAAAATCTTTCGACAGCTCGATGAACTGGCCCCGAGCGGAACCATTTTGGCCTCGAATACCTCGTCGATTCCAATCACGCGCATTGCAGCACAAACCAAGCGACCCGAACAGGTCATCGGCATGCACTTCATGAACCCTGTACCGGTGATGAAACTCGTCGAGGTCATTCGCGGATACGCCACGTCTGACTCAGTTACCAAAACCGTGATGAAACTCTCTGAAAAATTGGGGAAGATACCCGTCGAAGTGAACGATTATCCGGGATTCGTCGCCAACCGCGTGTTGATGCCCATGATCAATGAGGCCATCACCACCTTGTTTGAAGGTGTGGCCGGAGTGGAAGAAATCGACACGGTGATGAAACTCGGCATGGCCCATCCCATGGGGCCTTTGCAACTCGCCGACTTCATAGGCCTCGACGTATGCCTAAGCATACTCCGCGTGATGCATGAGGGTTTTGGCCGCGCCCACTACGCCCCATGTCCACTATTGGTGAATATGGTCACAGCGGGTAATCTCGGAGTGAAATCCGGCGAAGGTTTTTACAAGCACACTCCGGGGAGCAAGGAATCGGTCGTGGCCGACAAGTTCAAGAAGCATTAAAGTACTCGAATTTTTTCGGGGAAAACGGTGGTTCACGGATCACCAAAGGACATTTCGGAAATGGGAAGTGTGGGCCGCGATCTTTAGCTGTCGGATGGCCTCTGGTTCTGCCGACGCTTTTCGCGTTCAATTTTTCTCTTCAGACGATCGCTCTTGTTTTTCAAAACCTCATTGGCCGCCGCAGTCTTGACCTCCCGTTTGTCGACCGGGATCAAACCCGATTCGATTTGCAATACGATGTCTTCGATCATCAAGTCCTCATCGCTCGTTTTGGGATCGTAATTTTCCTTGAGGTTGGTGCCGAACAACCTCGCCACCCCTTGCCACATGAAGGCGGTGAAACCGCTCTTCAAGTCCCGAATCAATTCGTAACTCGTTGCTCCGGTCTCGCGGTCGATCAATTTTATCAATACCCGACCTTGGCTTATCGTCATTTTGCGAATATCCCCTTCAAATTCGGCCTTTAGATCTTCCTCGCATTGATCCATATAGGCGTTGCGTTCGGCTTCCGTTTTGAGGTCAACCAAATTTTTGTTGTATTCCGCAATCAAGTCGCCCGCCACTTTGGCATAGGGATAAGTCTTCACGATGTTGCGGTGCAGTTTGGACCACCGGCGTTCGTAGCGTTTGCTCCGAGACTTTCGCATCGATGACACAAAAGCGGTATTCAGCGTTACCATAGGAATGGTATCACCGTCCACCACGGTCGTCTCAAGCAGGTAGAGTCCGTCGTACGATATGATTTCAGTCGGTGATTGCGCAGATAGCGCAGATCCCAAAATCAACATTGATATGGCGAGTAACCATCGCATTTCCCATTTAACGGCAGGAGCCGTCGGATTGTTATATAAGACAAGGTAGCAAATATTCATATTCCGGGATAGGCAAAAACCTTACCGAAAATCGTTTCGAGAAATACAATACGGTAGGAAATCCCCGGCTTTACGCCAAAACTTCCTTCACCTTGTCGGCGGCCTCTTGCAGCAATACCGCTGAGTGCACTTTCAGTCCGGAATCGTCGATGAGTTTCTTGGCCTCTTCCGCATTTGTGCCTTGCAGGCGCACGATGATCGGAATGTCGATATCGCCGATATTGTTATAAGCGTCCACAATACCCTGGGCCACTCGGTCACAGCGTACTATACCGCCGAAGATATTGACCAAAATGGCTTTGACCTTTTCGTCTTTCAAGATGATGCGAAACGCTGTTTCCACCCTTTTGGCGTCGGCGGTTCCGCCCACGTCCAGAAAGTTTGCCGGTTCTCCTCCCGACAATTTGATGATGTCCATCGTCGCCATGGCCAAGCCGGCACCATTTACCATACAGCCTACATTTCCGTCCAACTGTACATAATTCAGTCCCGCTTCTCCCGCCTCCACTTCTATAGGATCCTCTTCGGCGACGTCGCGCATCGCCATATAGTCCTTGTGGCGAAACAAAGCACTGTCGTCCAAAGTCACCTTCGCGTCCACGGCTATGATCCGATCGTCTGAGGTTTTCAGTACCGGATTGATCTCAAACAAGCTCGCATCGCATCCCACATAAGCTTCGTACAGCGATTTTACAAATTTGGTCATCTCCTTAAAAGCCTTGCCCTCCAACCCGAGGTTATAGGCTATCTTTCTACACTGGTATCCTTGTATCCCCAGTCCGGGGTCTATTTCCTCTTTGAATATTTTGTCGGGCGTTTCCTCGGCCACCGTCTCTATATCCATGCCCCCTTCGGTCGAATACATGATCGCCATCTTGTTTTTGGCCCGATCCAGCAGCACCGACATATAGATCTCCTTGGGCTCGCTCTCTCCCGGATAGTACACGTCCTCGGCCACCAGCACTTTTGAGACTTTTTTGCCCTCGGGCGGAGTCTGGGGGGTGATCAATTGCATGCCGATGATTTGTCCGGCGATTTCCCTCACTTGGTCGAGGTTTTTGGCGATTTTCACCCCACCGCCCTTGCCGCGTCCTCCGGCGTGTATTTGCGCTTTTATCACGAACCAATCCGAACCGGTTTTTTCGTTGATTTCCTTCGCGGCTTCTACCGCCTCATGTGCGCTGTCAGCCACAATTCCGCGCTGTACCGCCACACCGAAAGATTCCAAAATCGATTTGCCCTGATATTCGTGTATGTTCATGATCCCTGTTTTTATGAGGCGCAAAGATACAATTGCCGCCGAATTAACCCCGTGGAAATACCGCGTCCTCTTCCCGGCATTCCACTTTCGATGTTTCGTATACGTTCTTCGGGTTTTTGGGCGTGCCCCTCGGATTGTCTTCCAATCCTGTTCGGCTTTTCATCGCGTATTCATTTCGCAGGGTCGTTATTCCTCTTTTTTTGCCGGGTCGGGCTGTCCGCTGTATCCGGCCCTGTTTTCGGCGTGGCCTCTACGACGTGAAAAGGAGCTTCCGCCGGTCGCTCTTTCACGCCGAGAGTCCATCGCGCCGAAAAACCGGGCCGGGATGCCGCTTCCATCCCTCACGTGACTCAAATCCCGTGATTTCTTTCCAATTTCCAATCATATCAAAACCATATATCTGCAATTTGAAAAGATAGGCTGAACAATATTTTTCATTCCTAGGTTCCAATGGTGATTTCATTGGGGCAAGCGTTATATTAGGCGGCGAAATACGTCGCCTATGCCAAAACACCTCATTGCCTTCCGCACCATTCATGCCGTCATATCTCATTGGCGAATTATATGCCTCAATGTTTTCGCTACCATCGCCCTCGTTTCAATGGCCGCATCGGTTCTTTCCGCACAAGGCATCCGAGGAAACGTGATCGACGGTGATGGCGGACCCTTGTCCTTCGCCACCATCTTTATCCACGAGACCGGCTCGGGAACGACTTCCAATATTAACGGCAAATATGAAATACCACTCGATCCCGGCACATACCACATCGATTTTCGCCATTTCCGAGCAGGCCTACACACTATCCACCGCTGAAATCCACGCCGGTGACGAAGACCCCGCCTACCCCATCATGCGCAAAGCCATCGCAAAGAGCGGTTATTTCCGCAACCAAGTAGATGGATATACATGCCGCGTTTACCTCAAGGGAAGCGGTCAATTAACCGATTACCCTTGGTTTGCCAAGTCGATGGTCAAAAAAGAAGGCATCGATACTTCGGCGGCGTTCACTACTGAGTCGGTCACCAAAGTGACCTATACCCGGCCAAATAAATACGAGGAAGAAGTCATCCACATCCGCACCACAGGAAACGACCAAGACATAGACCCCCTCAATTATATCAACGGCAGCTTCTATGACGATAACATTGCCGGGCTCGTGTCGCCGCTGTCCAAAAAGGCCTTTACGTATTACAAATTTCGATACCTCGGAACTTACAAGGACGGAGATTATCAAATCGAGGAAATACGCGTCACTCCCCGACTAAAGGATGAAGGGTTATTTACCGGCGAACTTCACATCGTCGATGGACTTTGGAACATTCACAACTTGAATTTCTCAACCGTCACGCAGGGCATTAAACTGAATGTAGTACAAAATTACGCGCCGATCCTTTCCGATGTATGGCTGCCCGTATCGCATCGGTATTTTGGGAGCGGAAGTTTGATGGGCTTCGATTTTGAATTTAATTACTTGGCGTCGGTGAGCGACTATCATGTCGAGGTCAACGAGGCGCTCCGGTCTGAGTTCGCGCTGCTGGATGAGAAAGGAGCCGATGAGCGTACGGACAATGTACCCAGCGACACGGAGCAACTTGAAGAAGGAAAAGACCTTTCAGCAAAAGCCGTGCAGTACGACACACTCACCACTCGCCAATTGCGCAAACTTATGAATGAATATGCCCGTGAAGAGCGCAAACAACGCGATGAGCCCCAATTGATTGGCGAGAAAAACACCAAAGTGGACTCCTCGGCTGCCACTTCAGATCCGGAATTTTGGTCGCGCATACGTCCGGTGCCACTGACTTCCGCGGAGGTCAAAGGATATGAACTCATGGACAGTTTGGCAATCGCGGAAGGAGAAGTTATCGACACCGCCAAGACCAAAGGTCAATTTTCCATCACCGACCCATTTTGGGGTGGTCAATACCGTTGGGGCAATGGAAACCGCTTCAAAATAGATAATCCGGTAGCCTCTCTTCGTTTCAACACGGTCGATGGATTCAACGGTCGGTACAAAGTGACGTATGAAAAGAAATTTCAGTCGGCCAACACGCTCCAAATAAGCCCGGTGTTTCGATATGCACATTCGAGGGACAAAGGCACCGGCTTTGTGACAACCACGTACACGGCAGGTGATGTTCTTCACCGCACCACCGTCACCGGTGAGGGGGGGACATCTTTCCGACAGTTCAATCGAAACGACCCCATCAGTACTTTCACCAATTCGATTTCTTCTCTGGTTGCCGAAAGGAATTTCATGAAAATATACGACCGCGCCTATGGCGAGTTGAAAATCACCCGCCGGCAAGGAATCCGTTTTCAATTCGGTGTCGGGGCGGAATACAATCACCGACAACAGACCTACAATACAACTAACCAAGTCTGGTTTGCCATTGAAGACCACTCATATACATCCAATGAACCGGAAAACATCGAATTGGAAGACACCGGGTTCGGGCAAAATGATGCATTCTTGATCGAAGGCAAAATGTCTTTCTTTCCGACCGATCGCTACGGCAAAACCAACGGTAAGGTGCGTTTGTATCCTTCGGGAACGGAATTTAAATTGATTTATCGAAAAGCCATGCCCGATGTAGGAAAGGCCACCACCGATTTCGATTTCCTGTCCTTGGAAGCAAAACACACTTTCGAATTGGGAATTTGGGGGCAGTTGCGTGCCCGAACCGAAGGAGGTAAATTTCTTACATCCGACAATACTCCGTTCATGGACTATGCTCATTTCATGGGAAATCAGACCATCTTCACACGCTTTAAATACATGAGCAGCTATGCGATCATGCCGTATTATGAGTATAGCACCAATGACGAGTACCTAAGCACGTATCTCGATCTGCGTCTAAACCGATTCTTGTTGAGTCAATTTGCGGCGTTGCGCTCCACCGGTCTTTCCGAACACATCATCCTCAACCATCTCATTACACCTTCGGTGCAGAACTATATTGAACTCGGATACAGCGTTGGCAATATTTTCCGGCTGTTTCGCATAGATGTCAGCGCCGCGTTTCTCGATGGAAAGTATTCCGACTTCCGCATACAACTCGGAATCACCTCCGAGTTGTTTCAATTTGATTTTTGAGAGCGGCCAAAGGACTGATGGGTTCTCGTTTGGCTCCTCAACCGTTCCAAGTGCCATCGTGTAGTAGAAGGCTGTAAAGCAGCATTCACCTGAAAAATTGTTATGTTTTGCATAGCCGTTTAAGATGGATTGACATATTCCAACAACACAGACTTTAAATTCAACCAACATGCGATACCACTCTACCCAAGCACTTTTGATCGCGCGCATTAAAAATGCACGTCCCCCACCTCTTACTTTTTCGAAATCTCTCACGACTTTGAAGGGTTTAATTTCTTCGTGGCATCTGATTCTGCGTCCATCAATACCGCTTGATTTCCCCATCCTCAAGTCGGGATGGTAATTCCACTTCGTCAGCATGTGAGACACTGATTTCCCGTACTATAACATAATTGAGAAAATCAGACATAAAGCCATTTCCGAGGAAAAGCTCGGCGTTTGCCCACAAAAACTCGCGAGTTGTTTTGAATTGCTGCAAACACTTCTTTTTCTCAATTCTTCTTGAGATGCTCTCGTCAAAAATCAAAAAAAGTAATTTTCCTCATTGTGCTTTCAGGTTTTATCTATAGATTCGCCGTACTAGTCGAGAAAAACAACCATTTCATATAGGATGTAGTCCTCTAATGAAAAAAGGTGCTCAACTTTTTACCAATCATTTTTTTAACCAAAATTCCAATATCATGTTAACCACAACAAAAAAGGGGCAGGGCTTCACCATTCAAAACCTCACTAGACAAGGGTTTTTAATTGCACTGGCGATCGTCGTATTTTCCAGTTTCGCCTCAGCTCAAACCATCACCATCGGCGGAAACCAATACGCTTTTCAGTATTCAAGCAATCCGAATTATGGGTTATTCTTCAATTCGACCGACGTGCAATACGAATTTCGCAACTCATCGGCAGACGGTGTGTTTTCAATCGACGCCAAAAACGGATATCTGAGATCCAACTTGCGATTTGATACCGGCGTAGATTATCTGGTTCCGACCAATCGTTATGCCTTCCGTTCAGCGGCCAACGGC
>CAJDXB010000004.1_pt3 | contig 19684 bp, 17 predicted proteins | sample 7391691 | NCBI WGS metagenome assembly CAJDXB01 (sample SAMEA7055747, study PRJEB34461) | soil metagenome | biome: terrestrial ecosystem; feature: Peninsula; material: soil | place: Antarctica | collected 2016 | reverse complement strand
GCCTCCTCACTCATCATATCTTGACCCCAAGGCGGATCGAAAGTCAGGTTGATCGACACGTTTTTGACTTGTTCGATCTCCGCCACCACGTCCTCTACTTCTTTAGGTAAAGATTCGGCTACCGGACACGAGGGAGTTGTCAGCGTCATGGTGATCACCACGTCGTTGTCTTCGCTGATTTCGATATCGTATATCAATCCGAGTTCGTATACATCAACAGGGATTTCGGGGTCGTAAACCGTTTTGATACGGGCGAGTATCTCGTCCTCCAATTGTTGTTTGTCCATGTTGTTCAGTTTTTGGCTTTGAAAGCCAACGCATAAAATTTCATTTGCTTGATCATCGCCACCAGCCCGTTGGAGCGAGTGGGGGAAAGGTGTTCTTTCAATCCAATTTCATCGACGAAGCCCGTATCGGAATTGAGGATCTCGTCCGGAGTGCGGTTGTCGAAAACGCGTACCATCAGCGCGACAATACCTTTGGTTATTATCGCATCGCTGTCCGCCGTAAAGCGAATTCGCCCCTCTTGCATTTCTCCGTGAAGCCACACGCGTGACTGGCATCCGCGAATGAGATTTTCATCGGTTTTGTTTTTCTCGTCAATTATCGGCAGATTTTTCCCGAGCTCGATGAGGTGCTCGTATTTTTCCATCCACCCCGGAAAGAAGGCGAATTCTTCAACGATTTCACTTTCGGTTTTAGCGATGTCCTGACTCATGCTTTTAGTCTTTTAGCATTTTGACGGCCCGTTCAATGCCGTCCGCCAATGCGTCGACTTCGTCGGTGGTGTTGTACACCGCAAAAGAAGCGCGCACAGTGCCGGGGATACCGAGCTTGTCCATCAAAGGCTGTGTACAGTGATGACCCGTTCGAACGGCCACGCCAAGTTTGTCAAGGATCTGCCCGATGTCACTGGGATGGGTGCCATCAACCAGAAATGAGATGACGGAGGCTTTGGGTCGGGAAGTCCCGATGATGCGAAGGCCTTCGATGGCCTCGAGACGTTCGGTGGCGTATTCGAGAAGTTTGGACTCAACGGCTGAAATGTATTCGTAGCCGAGGTCGGATATGAAGTTCGCGGCTTCCGCCAAGCCGATGGCAGCGGCCATATCGGGGGTTCCCGCCTCAAACTTGTAGGGCAGTTCGTTGTAAGTGGTTTTTTCAAAACTCACCGATTCAATCATCTCTCCGCCACCTTGGTAGGGGGGAAGCTCTTCGAGACATTTGGCGCGGCCGTATAAGATTCCGCTTCCCGTGGGGCCGTACATCTTGTGTCCCGAGAGGGCGTAAAAATCGCAATCGAGGTCCTGCACATCTACGCGCATATGGGGAGCGGCTTGAGCGCCGTCCACCAAAACCCAAGCTCCGACCTCGTGTGCCGCTTTGATGATTTCTTTAACGGGATTTACCGTACCCAATGCGTTTGACACGTGGACCACGCTGACCATGCGCGTGTTTTTGTTCAGCTTCGAGCGCAAGTCGTCCATGTCGAGCGAACCGTCGTCGTTCACCTTAGCCACCCGCAAAGTGGCGCCGGAGTATTCCGCGGTCATTTGCCAAGGCACAATGTTCGAGTGGTGCTCCATCTCGGTGATGAGGATCTCATCGCCCGCTTTCAGCAGTCCACGAGATAGGCCATGTGCCACAAGGTTGATGCTTTCGGTGGTGCCGCGCGTGAAAAGAATTTCACGTTTCTCGGCTGCGTTGACAAATTCGCGCATGCGTTCCCGCGAATCTTCAAAGCGTTGGGTAGCCAGCCGGCTCAAGTGGTGCGTGCCCCGGTGTACATTGCTGTGTTCATGGGTATAGTACCGGTCGATGGCCTCGAGGACGCGGTTGGGCTTTTGCGAACTTGCCGCGTTGTCCAGATATGCCAATTTCCGATTTTCCACCACGGTCGACAAGATGGGAAACTGCTCTCGCACTTCCGCACTAGTAGCAGCAGCGGCTGTCTTGGTTCCGTTCATGGTTTGTCGGGGGTCAGTTTGTCGTGTATGGTTTTCTGAACCAATGGCACCAAATCAGAATTGACCAATTTGCCCACAACGTCATCGGCAAAAGCTTCGATCAACATTCTTCGCGAACTTTGGAACGACAGTCCGCGAGTTTGCAAATAGTACAAAGCCTCTTCGTCGAGTTGCCCAGTGGTACTCCCATGACTGCACTTCACGTCGTCGGCGTATATCTCCAATTCGGGTTTGGAGTTGATCGTCGCCAAATCACTCACCAGGATATTGCCGTTGCTTTGGTAGGCGTTGGTCTTCTGAGCGTCTTGTCGAACGTACACCTTGCCGTTGAATACTCCGGTGGATTTGTCCAGCAAAACACCGCGGTACAATTCGTTGGATTCGCAATTCGGTTTCTCGTGGTCGATTACCGTGTGGTTGTCGATGTGCTCTCGCCCGGAGGGAATGTAAAAGCCATTGAAATGACAATCGGCATTTTCGCCGGCAATGCGGCAATTCGAGTTGTTGCGCGTCCAATTTCCGCTGAGCGTAAAGTAGTTCTGAATGAAATGAGAGTCGCGCTCTTGCACGGCATCGATCTGCTCGAGGGTATAGCTTTCCTCGTGCCCCATTTGGATGGTGTCGATCCCAAAACTCGCATTGCGCTCCACGTGAACTTCCATCAGACTGTTTCCGAAGGTCGGTCTTCCACCCAAGTGAATTTGATATTCGGTGAGTTTGACCTTAGAACCTTGTGCCACCCGCGCAAAACTCCGCGGTTGGGCAATCACGTGATCGCCGGAAAACAAATTCACCACATGGATGGGTTCATCGGGCACAACGTTTTTCCCCACGCTGAGGTAAAACCCATCCTGCGGCATAGCCGTGTTGAGTGCCGTGAAAATATCTGTGCGGTGATTGAGATATTCTCCAAAGTGCGGAGGATCAAAATCAGGTGCGGCCGAAAGAGGCACCAAAGTCAAACCTTCTTCCAATGTAGCACTTGAAAGCGATTCCACATATCTACCGTTGACGAATACCAGACGGTGCTTCATCGATTTGAGGTCGATGGGCAAATTGGATATATCGGGTTGCGTTTCGCCGTCGTCAAATTTCCACGACTTGTTGGCGATACGTCCCGTGCGGGTGTACTTGTAGTATTCGGTCTTGGAGGTGGGGAAGTCGAGCTCAGGTAGGGCTTCCGCAGCGTCGAGCGAGCGGTTCTTCATATAGCTCGGAACCTCATCTCTGTATGTATCACGCAGCGATTCCAGAAAAACCGCTGCTTTGGATTTCGTTGCCAAAGTTTCCATGCTCATGCCGTAATGGGGTCTTTACCTTCTTGTTTAATCCAATCGTAACCTTGCTCTTCGAGCTTGTAGGCGAGCTCCTTGCCGCCCGATTTCACGATGCGCCCATCAAATAAGACATGCACAAAATCGGGAATGATATAATCAAGCAAACGCTGATAGTGAGTCACCACTATGAATGCACGATCTGCTTGTCGGAGTTTGTTTACTCCATCGGCTACCACGCGCAAAGCGTCTATGTCCAATCCCGAATCGGTTTCGTCGAGAATACCGAGTTTGGGTTCGAGCATGGCCATTTGGAAAATTTCGTTTCGCTTTTTCTCCCCGCCCGAGAAGCCCTCGTTCACCGATCGGTTGGCGAGTTTGTTGTCGAGTTCCACCAAGGATGCCTTTTCACGAACCATCTGTAAAAAGTCTTTGGCCGACATGCGTTCCTGACCGAGAGCCTTGCGCTTTTCGTTGATCGCCGCTTTCAAGAAGTTGATATTGCTGACGCCGGGGATCTCCACCGGGTATTGGAAAGCAAGGAAAATCCCGGCATGAGACCGCGCGTCCGGGCTCATCTCCAAAAGATCTTTGCCCAGAAAAGTCACGCTGCCTTCCGTCACTTCAAAATCTTCGTTTCCCGCCAATACCGCTGCCAACGTACTTTTGCCGGAGCCATTGGGGCCCATAATGGCGTGTACTTCACCGGCATTAACTTCCAAGTCGACACCATTGAGGATAGCTTTTCCGTCGACAGAGGCGTGTAAGTTTTTTACCTTTAACATATTATTGTGGTTTCTTCCGTTCGTAATTTGAGTGAGAATATTATCCGACGCTGCCTTCCAGCGAGATGGCAAGAAGCTTTTGGGCTTCCACCGCAAATTCCATCGGCAATTTGTTGAGTACTTCTTTGCAATAGCCATTTACGATGAGCTCGATGGCTTTGTCTTCACTGAGCCCGCGTTGTCTGCAATAAAAGAGTTGATCTTCCCCGATTTTTGAAGCCGTAGCCTCATGCTCCACCTTGGCCGAACTGTTGTTGACCTCGATGTACGGGAAGGTGTGTGCGGCGCATCGGTCGCCCATCAATAGCGAGTCGCACTGAGAAAAGTTCCGAGCGTTTTCGGCCCCGCGAGATATGCGTACCAAGCCGCGGTATGAATTGCTGCTTTGGGCAGCCGAGATACCTTTGGATATGATGGTGCTCTTGGTGTTTTTGCCGATGTGGAGCATCTTGGTACCGGTGTCGGCTTGTTGATGGCCATTGGTGACCGCTACGGAGAAGAATTCTCCTACCGAGTTGTCACCTTTTAGAATACAAGACGGGTATTTCCAAGTAATCGCCGATCCGGTCTCTACCTGAGTCCAAGATATCTTGGCGTTTCTCTCACAAAGACCGCGCTTGGTCACAAAGTTGAACACTCCGCCTACACCATTTTTGTCGCCGGGGTACCAATTTTGCACCGTAGAATATTTTATTTCCGCATCGTCCATGGCGATGAGTTCGACCACGGCTGCGTGAAGTTGGTTCTCATCACGAGAAGGTGCCGTACATCCTTCGAGGTAGCTGACGTAGCTTCCTTTGTCTGCAACCACCAACGTGCGTTCAAATTGACCGGTCTGCGCTTCGTTGATGCGGAAGTATGTTGACAATTCCATGGGGCATCGCACTCCGGGCGGGATGTAGGCGAAGGATCCGTCGGTGAATACCGCGGAATTGAGAGCGGCATAAAAATTATCGGATTTGGGCACCACTGTTCCCAAGTGCTTGCGTACTAAATCGGGGTGTTCTTGAACCGCTTCGGAGAAAGAGCAAAAGATGATGCCGAGCTCTCCGAGTTTTTTCTTGAAAGTGGTTGCCACAGATACGCTGTCCATAACGATATCGACCGCCACGCCCGTCAAACGCTTCTGCTCTTCGATGGAAATCCCCAGTTTTTTGAATGTATCGAGTAATTCCGGATCGACTTCGTCCAGACTGCCGAGTTTCTTTTTGGGCTGAGGGGCCGCGTAATAATATATGTTTTGGAAGTCCGGCTTTTTGTATGTGACGTGCGCCCATTCGGGTTCGATCATCGTGAGCCAAATACGGTACGACTCCAAGCGATACGCCAATAGCCATTCGGGCTCGTTCTTTTTTGCGGAGATGAGTCGTATGATGTCTTCGTTGAGACCCAATGGTGCCTTGTCGGATTCGATGTTGGTGGTAAAACCGTACTTATATTCCCTTTGGGTAACCTCTTCGAGAAGCTGATTTTCGTCTTGTGCCATGGTGTGTTCAAATTGTTTTAATGGGAATAACCTTCGTTGCGGCACTGCTCGCATTCATGCTGCCGCCTCGAGTCCTCGAATAGAGGTCTGCTCGGAGTTTCTAACCATTTCAATGAAATGTGCGGAACTTATGCTCGACTGCAACCTACGATCATCTCGATTTAAAAGTACCGATGGAAATAAACTCCCATCGATGATCGAAATGTCCGATGTTGACAATTGATGTAGGCATCGGTTCAAACTACCGAGTTAAGGCGGCTTTCAAGTATTATTCCCCGCTGATACCCGTCGTTTCGGGTCCTTAGCGTTATTTAGACTAGTTTTAAATAACCTTTCAGCGGACAAAAATACCCAAGATTAAGGTATCTAACAAACCGGGGACGGTGGATTAATAAAAGCGGGACATTTTAAACGGTTTTTTTAAGTCGTGTGGGTGCCGTTAATACGGATATTCCCGACAAATGCCAACACGTGCTTTGTCGGTTATTTCGGTGATTTTTCAACGGAAATCATCTTTGTGAATGGAGGAGTTTTCTCAAGCCGATTGGTCATGAATATCTTTTGTGCATCTCGACATTTTCGCTCAATTGCCGTGAAATGCCCGCGCGAGGGCGGAAGGCGGCATCCATGTCTCTCGGCCGCGTTGCGGAGGGCGGCGGAGACACAGCGACCGGCGGAAGCTCGTGTCACCGCCGCCATCCGCCGCGGCCGAGAGACATGATACAGCCTGTAGACCGACCCGGAACATTGATGACAATTGGGAAGTTTAGAACGGATGAGAAGAAACCGAGAAATGTAAATCTGAAGAGCGATAAAGGGGCGCGCCCAAAAACAAAATAATCAATGGGCAAGGGGGATTCTCAAAGAATTATCTTTGCACACCACCAAAACACGAAGCACATGGAACGCACGGAACTGGAAGAACTCGGCGAATTTGGATTGATAAAGCACCTGACGGAACACATTGAAACCCGAAACGAATCGACCGTGATGGGCGTGGGCGACGACGCTGCGGTGGTGGCGTGCGGCGAGGGCAAAGTATCGCTCCTGACTACCGATATGCTGGTGGAGGGCGTGCACTTCGACTTGGCCTATATGCCTCTAAGACACTTGGGATACAAGGCGGCCATCACCAATTTTTCGGATATTTACGCCATGAATGGCCGGCCGTTGCAAATGACCGTGGCCATCGGCTTGAGCAACCGTTTTTCGCTCGAAGCGGTCGAGGAATTGTATGCGGGCATCTTGCTCGCCGCATCCATTTACGGGGTGGACGTCGTGGGAGGTGACACCGTAACTTCTCGCAGTGGACTGATCATCAGTATAATGGTGCGCGGAGAGGCGGCACCCGACGAAGTGGTATACCGCAGTGGTGCCGTAGCCAATGACCTCATCGTAGTTTCCGGCGATTTGGGTGGGGCATATATGGGCCTGCAAATCCTGGAGCGCGAAAAAGCCGTCTTCAAGTCTGAGCCAAAAGTGCAGCCCGACCTTGAGGGATACGATTATATCCTCGAGCGTCAGTTGAAGCCCGAAGCTCGAAAAGACGTGGTGGACATGTTTGCCCAACTCGGTTTGCGCCCCACCGCCATGATCGATGTGTCGGACGGTTTGGCTTCGGACATGCTCCACATCTGTGACCGCAGCAGCTTGGGCTGTACACTATACGAGGACAAGCTGCCCATGGATCCGACCGTCATAAACGCGGCGGCCGATTTCAACCTCAATCCCGCACTATGCGCACTCAATGGAGGCGAGGATTACGAGCTGCTTTTTACCATCACGCAATCGGATTACGACAAGGTCAAAGGCAGTCCGCACTTCACCGTCATCGGGCACATGGACGCGGACAAAGGCGCGAGGTTCATCGCGCGGGACGGCAGCTCCCAAGAATTGACGGCCCAGGGTTGGGATGCTTTTCTCAAGAAAGGCGGCAAGAAGGGTTGAAAAATGCCGGGGTCGTGATTTGGATAGTTAAAACGGTAGTTTTTGGGCGTGCCCCCGGTGTAGCTTTATATATATGTCGATTTCGCGGCCTAATGGTGTTTTGTTTCTAAAGACAAATTCGAATTTCAAATCCCGGGGTCGGCCTACCGCCTTTATCTTTTTCCTTGACCTTGCGGGTGCCGTAAGGCGTTTGAGGAGCTTCTGGCGTCGCTCTCAAACACCCACGGCACCAACGCATTTCAAAGAAAAAGGATACCGGCGTCCGTCCTCACGCAAAACTTGCTGCTATCACATAAACCTAAGTGAACCAACGACATTTTGCGCCGTCCTTTCGTTACCTTCCCAACCTTCCCCACCATGGTGATCGGTGGTTGGTGGTTGGTGGTCGGGACACGACAAGATTGCGATTTCACTTCCACATTAGAATTTGGATTTTAATTTTATCCGCAATCCCCATTAACCATTCACCATTCACCATTTTTTTCCACCTTCCCCACCTTCAAAGCACATCTTTCATGGGAGCGCGTCGTCGGACATGATCGGCATAGCTCCCTTCGTCCAGCTGCGCTTGGGCCCATGCGATGAAATCGAAATACTCGAATACGGTTTTTTCAAAGCGCTGCCCTTCCAATGGAGTGATGTTTTGGAGGAACTCTGCGACTGCTACTTGACGGTCTTCCGGATATTCTGCTGAACCGGCCTGTTTTAATAGATGGAGAAAGTGTTCTTCAAACTCGAAGTGTTTTTCACGGTTTTTCAATACCCGCTGCAAGCTTTTCAAACCGTATCCAATCAGATCAAAGTGATCTGCGTCGTAGTGCAGGATGAGGTGGAATATCTGTGCGAAGATGTACTGGTCTTCAGATTGGTCGATGGCGATGGTGTTGAGGAGTTCGTTGTTCAGCGCCAAAGACTGCTTGCGGTCACCCAAGAGGTAATACAATGTCGACATGCCGTGTAGGAATCCTGCTCTTCTTACCGTGCTCAACCGTCCGCTCCATTTTTCGAGCCCTTCGGATATTTCGGATAGTAGCTCCGGCGCACGCTTGGTTCTGCCGGTGAGGTTGGCAATGGCAAGTTCCAAACTGTAGGTGTTTGTGAATATGCGGAATTCAAGGTCTGTGGTAAGTTTTTGCATCAAAGCCGGTGGAAGGTTTCGCGACGTGTCCAGTGCATTTTGAGTCGTATCGAAGCGGTTGAGCTTGGCTGCCACGTAGGTGAGGTTGGTCAACACCGCGATGTATGCATCGGGCTCATCCTCCATGCGCTTCGGGTGAGATTCGAAAAGCACACGATTTTCGCTCAAGGCGGCGAAGCATTTTCCATAGTCGCCAAGCGCAAAATGAAAGGCGCTGCGCATGTGCAAAATCAAATATTGGGATTCAAAGCAGGTTGTTCCGGAGGCATAGCTTTCTTCGGCGTGTTCCATCACTTCACGAAGCTGTTCCAGATCCGCATCATTTCGCGCTTGGCCTGACACGAAAAGCTCGCGGAAAATACGGCTCTTGGCGCGCCAGAGGTCTGCTGTGGTGGCCAATGCGGACAATGCTCGGATTTCCACTTCGATGATGCTCTCTATGTCGCCGTCGGTTTCCTCATATTGGCTCACCTCAACCAAACGTTTCTTGCGTCGGACTATGAGCAGCAAGGCCTCCCATTGCTCGGCTTCCAAGGCGAGTTTTTCGGCGGTGGCCAATACCCTGGCGCATTGGTTGTACAAAGCCTTTGAAAACAGGATTTCCGCGTAGTGCAATCGTCGCGTGATATTGACCTCGACCGAACTCTCGGCATGAAACATGGCCAAGCTGCGGAGAATTTGGTGGTAAAGGCGGTTTTTGGCGATGGAAAAGTGCCTCAGAAAGACTTCGCCGGCAAATTGCTCACGCAACGCGTCATCGTCATATTCCTTTTGATCGTGGATTGAGTCGAAGAGTACGACGTAATTCTTCGTCGAGCCGGGGTGATGCCGCTCCGAAAACACTTTGAAATATCGCTTCTCCGCTCCGGACATCGAGTGAATCAGGTCATGAAGTTGTGTGGAGGACTTATTGGCCATGATTGATTGGTTTTCGAACGCCGCGGATTTCCGGTCATTGAAAACGGCATTCCGAGCACATGAATGATTTAAACTTAGTCATATCGCTTCGGAAATGCGGATGGGAATTCACCAACGGTTGGTTTTGATTGTTTTGCGTTCCAAGTCAAGGTCCCTGTTCGACAGGTTTGCCGATTGAGCCGCATTTATCGCAAAAAGTAGTTTCCGACGACAAAACCTTCGACGCTTCACTTGGTTCTTATCTTTGTGCCCATAATCCAAAGCCTATTGAAAATGTACCGAACCGTTGAACATCATCGATTTTTTCGCGATCTGATCCGCTTGTGGGTGGTTGTTGTTTTGGCCCTGTTCTCGCTCGATGCGCCGGCTCAAATCCTTGGAGGCGTCGACGTCAAGTTGAAACAGGATACGCTGTCGGAAAAGGACGTGTTGGGACGCACCACCCCACGATCAGCGATCAAGGGATTTCTCGATGCCGTGGCCCATGATCGGTATGATATTGCTACGCGTTACTTGGATTTTTCAGGAATGGAGAAGATCGAAGACAGCGCCTTGGTGGCCCGAGGGATTGAAGACGCATTGACACGCGGCACTTTGTCTTCCATTTCGCGAATAAGTGACGACCCGAAGGGCGATACCCATGATGATTTGCCGGAAGGCGTCGATCGAATCGGAAAGGTCAATACTGAACAAGGGGAAGTGGAGGTGTTGTTGACGCGAACGGAGGGAATCGCAGAAGTTCCGGTGTGGCTGATCTCGCCGGAAACTGTGGCGGCGGTGGCAGCCGGGTCGATTGGAAAGACTCTGCTCATCGACAAGATATTGCCCGATTGGCTGCGGGGTGGAGATTGGTTTGGCGTGCCTCCGGGACAGTGGCTGACGGCGTGGGTACTCATCGTGCTGTCCTTTTTGTTGGCTCGGGGAGTGATCTATATCGCATCGCAACTGCTGCCCATGATCTGGCCGCGAACCGGCGTTGATCCTACGGCGGGGGTTATCAAGGCTTTCTTTGTTCCCTTGGCTCTTTATTCCGCGGTTTGGTTTTTCGTATATCTTTCTCGCATCCTCGGATTATCGATTGTGCTTCGACAAAAGCTGAGCGTGTTGACCACCATCGTGGGGGTATTCGCCATACTGTTGCTGCTGTGGAAGTTGGCTCAGTTCATCGCCAACTTCACCCAAAATAGAATGGTGATGCAAGGCAACCTCACGGGTGTGTCGATTGTGGTTTTCATGAAAAAGATGGCCAAAGTCACCATCGTGGTCATCGGCATCATAGCACTTCTGAGCATTTTGGGCATAGATGTCACGGCGGGATTGGCCGCTCTCGGTATCGGTGGTATCGCATTGGCCTTGGGTGCCCAAAAAGCCGTGGAAAACTTTGTGGGTGGCATTGCACTGATTACTGATCGACCGGTGCGTGTCGGAGATTTCTGCCAAGTGGGCAATGTTGTGGGGACTGTAGTAAGCATCGGAATGCGTTCGACGCGCATCCGGACCTTGAGCCGTACGATGGTGACCATTCCAAACGGACAGTTTTCCTCCGAGAAAATCGAGAATTACGCCTTTCGCGATCGGTTTTGGTTTCACCCAACGCTAACGTTGCGTTTCGAAACCACCCCCGATCAGTTGCGCTATATTCTTGTGGAAGTGCGATCCTTGCTATACTCGCACAAGTTGGTGAGCCCGGACCCGGCCCGAATCAGGTTTGTTTCCATAGGTTCCGACAAGCTCAATCTCGAAATATTCGCCTACGTTCTCGTTTCCAACTTCGATGAGTACCTTGAAGTGCAGGAAGATTTGCTGCTTCAAATTATGGAGATCATCAACGATAGCGGTGCGCAATTTGCCTTTCCATCTCAGACTATATATTTCGCGAAAGATACCGCGCAGTCAGATGAAAAGACCAAGAGAGCAGAAGAAACCACCAAAAAGTGGCGAAGTGAGAATGAAATGCCCATTCCACGATTTCCCCAAGAAAAAATCGACAAACTCAGAAATACGGTTGATTTTCCACCAAAAGGCTCTACGGCTCACAAGTCGAAATGATGGAAATCAAGAAGCCATTCGAGTCTCGCAAATGGTCTCGGAAACGCGGACATTTCTGAGGGGAAAGAAAAACTTATTCGTTGAAAGTGATCGAAAGGATACTCTTTATTCAGGAATGCCTACCGCCGGTGAAAGGTAGTTTCTATCCATTGGAATGATCTTTATTATTTTGAAACCGCCGGACGAATGTTCGATTGAGTCGGCCATTGATTGTGGCGCAGGAGCAGCTATGTGCGTAATGCCTCCGGAATGCTTGGAAGCTAAAAACGAAGATTCAGGAGAAATGAATTTGGGAAAGAAGGAATGCTTTTCGCTATCCGTTATTTCTTGTCCTTGGGCGGTTTGCGTGGGCCGCTTTCGTCATCGCCGTCATCGTTGATGTCTTGATTTCCGGCTTGGCTTGGATCCACGGTCAAGGCTTCTTGGTTGTCCGGGAGAACCACGGCATCTTCAAGGGTTGGAACCTTGTTTATGGCGGAAGGAGTGGGCGTATCGCTCGGCGACTCCAGTTCGCTTTTCGAACAGGATACAACCCCGAGGCCGACCATCAAAATACATGCAATCCAAAACTTTTTCACGACTTATAGAGAATATGGATAGATGGCTAAAGTAACGCTTTATCCGGTATGCACCAAGAATTTTGTCAAATTTATTTTTAAGTCGACGTGAAAAGATGATGAGACCTGAGTGACATCATGCTTTATGAATGATTTTGAAACCCTCGCTAGTGTCTGTCAATACAATCAAGTGTCCGTTTCAGAAAGTCCAAGGGCGAGCGTAACGCAACTATTGGGCATTATGGACGGACACCGGTTATATTATTCTTTGGGCAAATGGATGACTACCTTGGTGCCCCTATGTCCTTCGGTGGGATGCCGATCCATTGGGCCGTCAACGCTGTAATCCCGGCCGGTCAAGTTTTTGTAAAGCCTGATTCGATTTACGGTGATGTTGACCCCTTGAGACACATGGTTTTCATCGATGTCGCGGCCGTTCTTGTTGCGCAAACTGGTGTCGATGCCGATGCCGTCGTCCTCGATCACGACAAGATGTGCATCGGGTGCGTTTTCCACTTTCACCGTTACGCGGCCGAAACGGTCTGAGGGTAAGATACCGTGCCAAATACTGTTTTCCAAAAAGGGCTGAAGCAACATTGCCGGGATATCGATGTTTTCCGGATCGATGCCGTCGGCCACTTCGATGCGGTATTCGAAACGGTCGTGGAAGCGCATTTTTTCCAGGGACAAATACAATTCCAGCCTCTCCAACTCCTCCCGCAGGCTCGTTTTCATCTGTTGACTCGTGTCGAGGTTTTTGCGGATGAGCTTCGCAAAGTTGGTCAAATACCGATTGGCCGAACGACGGTCTTGCATGTTAATGTAATATTGGATGGAGTTCAATGCGTTGAAGATGAAGTGCCGGTTCATGCTCGAATTGAGCGAACGCGTTTCCAGTTGCATCATTTTCGTTTGCATCTCCATTCTGAGAGCGGTTTGTTTTTTCCGCTCTTGTGCCAGGCGTCCTCGGTAGATCAAATAAATCAATCCCAAAATTACCAAACCGGTAAGGACAAAAAACCACGAGGTGAGATAGAAGGGTGGAGTAATGCTGAATGAAAATATCTTTTCCGTTATCAATTCTGGGTCATCGATTTGAAAAGCCTGCACCACAAAGTGGTAGTTGCCGGGAGGCAAATAAGCATAGGTGGCCGTACGGCTTTTGGTCGGCCCGAGCCAATGCGGGTCTACGCCGTCGAGCTTGTATCTGTACCGTACTTTGTGGGGGTTGGAGAAGTAGATCCCCGCATAATTGAAGCTGAGATAGTTTGCGTCGTGGTTTAATGTTAAGTCTACCGGAAGTCCGGTGAGCGCCGAAATCGAATCACCTCTCGATGTCCAGTCCACATTTTCGAGAAAGAGTTGCAAATCCGAGATGTTCAACATCGGGGCCGTATGTATTTGCGATGTTTCGACCGAGGGTGCATAGCGCACGGCACCCATGGTGGTTCCGAACCAGATTTCGGAATCCACAACCAAGACCGCGTTTTGGTTGGTTTCCGAACTGACCAGGCCTTCGTAGGCAGAGTAATGTTTGACCTTAGTTTCCGCCGATTGATGAAAGGCGTTTAATTGGAGTTTATAGATGCCGTTGTTGGTGCCGATCATCAAGTCGCCGTCCTCTCTGGTAGCCAACCAATTGACATTTTGACCGCTGAAAGTTTCGGTGTATTCCACTTCCGTCGGCCGATCATCGTCAGGCATCCACACGAAGAGACCCGCGGCCGTTCCAATCCACAAAGCTCCCTTGGCATCAAAGACCAAGCTATAGACGGCCGTTTCCGGTTCGAGGAAATTTGGCAGGCGCGTCCAGTTGTTTCCTTCAAGGTCTAGGCGGTATACCTCACCTTCTGCAGCAATCCACAGGGCGTCATCCGTTTGGAGGAGGTTTCTGATCCGACGGCCCGGGAAACCGTCCTTGGCATCGATTTTACGCAGTATTTTTCCCTCCAAAGACAGCTGGGCAAAACCGTCTTCAGCACCGATCCATATTCCCATTCCATTTATGTCCATCTGCAATGCGGTGATGCGGTCGCCCGGCAACCCGTCTTGCGAGTCGATGATGGTGACTTCTCCATCATCTTCGATGAACAAACCGCCCGACGTTGCGGCATACAGTACATTGGATGCCGAAACGGCGACTTGCCATACCGTCGACGATGGCAGCAGATGGTTATACGGGTAAGCGGAAAAGGATTTTCCGTTGAAAAGTGAAATGCCTCGGTCGTAAGTCGCAAATACCAACCCTCCGGTGTCCGACTCGCAAATATCCATTACCGGGTTGGACAGCAGGCCGTCCTCAGTGGAGTAATAAGTGAATGGCCGACCGGTGCGGCGCAATACTCCTTGCCCGTCGGTGCCGATCCATAAATTGCCTTCGCGGTCGGTCGCCAGGCTCTTGACGTTGGCGTAGGGCATTCCTTTTTTCTCGTCGAATAAAGTGAAGCCGTCGGCATTTTTCCTGCTTAGCCCCTCGCGACTTCCAAACCAATATTCGCCGGGGCCGGTCTGTTCGGCACAGCGAATGTCGTTGGAGGCCAATCCATCGTCGGTGGTGTATCGCAATATCCGATCTTCCTCCGCGATGAAAACGCCGTGGCCAAATGTGCAAACGATCATCTCTCCGTCTCGACCCTTGGCGATTTCCGCAACGCTAACGCCCTTGAGTTCATCAAATGGCGAAGGTTGCAATACTTCGTTTTCGATCCACACTACGCCGGTCCGCGTACCGACCCACAACCTGTTTTCGGCGTCGAATGCCAAACTCCGCACGTAGTTGTCGGGAAGGCCATCGCTCAATCCGTAATGGCGAAATGCGCCACGAGAGTATTCCAACAACCCATCGCCGGCCAGGGCGAGCCAAAGTGTACCGTCTTTACTTTCGGCCATATCTGAGATTTTGGAGGCAACGAAAGACGGCGGAAATGGGATGGATTCAATACCTCTACCGTCGACAAACGCAATGGCCCCGGTAGTTCCGATCCAGAGTTTCGTTCCGCTCAAGATGGCGTTTATTTGGTTGTCGGGCAGCCCGCGGTCTTTGGTGAAATTCACGAACTCGTAACCGTCGAATCGACTGAGGCCTCCCAAGGTGCCGAACCACAGATAACCGTGGTCATCCCAAGCCATTGCACGCACTTGGGACTGCGCAAGGCCATCGCCGGTATTGTATTGAACGAATGCGCTTTGCTGCCCGTGCACCGCCCATGAGACAAACAAGAAAATAGCGATGATGGCTGCTTTGAGCTTCATGCTTCGGATCCGGCAACGGTGTCGAGAAAACTCTGGAGCTTGCGGCGGGATATTGGGATGTGTTTGCCATTGCTCATCACTGCGGAGTTGCCGTCCAAACGACTGAAGCTTTTCAGGTGGAGTCGCATGTTGATGATGTGTGATTTGTGCGTGCGAAAAAATATTTCCGGATCGAGCTTGCGCTCGTAGACCGCAATGTTTTTACTGCTGAGAAGTTTTCGGTCACCGGTCAGGTAGAGTGTGGTGTAGCTCTCGGCCGCCTCCAGGTGGATGATGTCCCGAAAGGAAATCCACTCGAAACCATCCCGCATGGGAATGGCGATTTTTTCGTCCGCGGGGTTCTGCCTCATTTCGCGGATCAGCGCACGCCAATCACTGCCGGTCTTGGCATTGGTTTGTCGCTTCTTCACCTTGGACACCGCGGCTTGGAGATCATCGATGTCGATCGGCTTTTCGAGGTAATCGACCGCTTCAGCCTTAAGTGCACGAAGCACATATTCACTGTGTGCCGTGGTGAACACAACGTGCATTTTATGACCGTTCAAACTCTCCAATAAATCGAATCCCGACTCGCGAGGCATTTTGATGTCGAGAAACAACACGTCCGGTTCGTGAATGGAAATACGCTCTCGCGCTTCAGCAACGCTGGCGGCGGTTTCGCTTTCCGTTATATCCGAACAATACGATTCGATCAGAATCTTCAGGTTGTCTCGGCAGTTCAATTCATCGTCGACGATCAAAGCTCTCATAACAATAGTGATATTTAATTTCTTGTCAATGCAGTTGAAAGCCACACCCATCAAGTCCGAATTTTACGGGTGTCCGGAAGTCCGGTTTACCGTGCCAAATGCACTTCTCAGAGGGTTGACGCCAGGCGGCCATTGGACTTTATGGACGGATGCCTTGTAGTAAGGTTCAATGGCTGCATGGCGCCGAGGGCGGATTTCAATGAAGCCTCAATATAGGCGGGGATACGGAATTATTACCGCGCATTGATTGAATGGTACCGTTCGTTGAGTGAGCGGTATCGTTTTTCAATCCGCACCGGTCATCGCTTTGATTTTCCTGACTAAATCTCCTCGTCGCTCACGTGCAATGGGCAACTTATGTCCCGATTTCAAAACTACTTGGCGGTCGTCGCCGTGGAGCACTTCGGTCACGCTGTGCAGATTGACAATAAAAGAGCGATGGAGTCTAAAAAACCTGTCCGGTAAGAGCGTCTCATAAACTTTCAATGTTCGCGTGTCGAGGTACGACCCGCCTTCCCTAAAATGCAATACTGTGCAGTTTCCTTCGCTTTCCAAATACTCGATGTCATCGAGGTCGATGATCTTTATGCCCTTGTTGTGGTGTATGGATAGTTTTTCGGCCTTTTGCGTTTCGCCGATCGCTTCGCGCAAAGTTTGCAATGCTTGGCGGTAATTTCGCGCCGCCTCTTCCGAATGCGCATTGACACTCCGCCTCTCCCGCACGCGGTCCAAGGTTTCGCGCAAGTCGTCTTCATCTATGGGCTTTAGGATGTAATGCAATGCGCGGTTCTCGAATGCGCGGATGGCGTATTCCTTAAACGCCGTGACGAAGACCACATGAAAATCATGTCCCGACAATCTGTTGAGCAAATCGAACCCCTCGGCTCCGGAGGGCATTCGTATGTCGAGAAAGATTAGGTCGGGTCGGGTTTTCACAAAGGCATCATAGGCGGTTTCCACATTTTCCGCCGTCGCCACCACTTGTATATCCGTGCCGTATTCGCCGAGCAGGAACCTCAGGTTCTCCCTGGCATGCAACTCATCATCGACGATGAGGGCTTTTATGGTTGAGGGTTTATTGGAATCCATGAGATTTTAAATCGTCCCAAAGGCCGATGGTAAACCGGGCGAAGCCTTTGGTCCATCCATGGCCGAAAACGCAAAATGAATACATTAAATTTATGTGAAAAGTACGAAAATTAACACAATCAAATCTTCGAATATGAAAGCTATTTACAACATCATCGAGTACCGTTGGATTTTCTTGGACCGTTAATCGACCTTTCCATAAAGACCGATGTCCGAATTTTGTCGTTCCATTTCCGTCTCATCTTTGAACGGTGATTGGAGTTGCTCAGCTATATTTAAAATGCAGGGCGGTCAACCACCTTATCGATGTGTAATTTGCATCGGTGCCGTAACCTCCAATAAAAGGATTCGTAGAAAAACCTTGTAATACCGAAAGTTATGAGGGCTGCACAAAACAACGATCCAATGTCATCCCGCGATCGACGCGGAAAATTCAATCCGTGTCCCAATGTCGATATTCACCCCGACAGGGGAGAGTTGATTGTCGGTTATCACCGCCGAGCTTCTCGAGCGGTGTTTGATATATGCAACGAAGTCGGACGCATACTTCAAACCGGTCATCTTCTTTCGAGCCAAACCCGAATCGACATATCTTTTTTAAAGCCCGGGATGTATATTCTCTTGATCTTGGACGGAGATGTGATTCGCAATCACTCATTCGAAGTGTCGCATTGAAGCCGAACAATATCGGCAAAGTAAATCGTCACTAAAATCCCTTGATGGTGCCTTGTAAAGAATTGGCGTCGAAATTCAATTTCTCCGCACGATCCCGCCCTTCACTTCTTTAATGGAATGAACGTATAAAAACGCCTGGGGATCAATGGTCATGATCGCTTCGCTAAGGCGGAATACTTCCAAACGGGTCACGATCACCATGATGACATCGCAATCAACGGGTACAGCGTCGGAATCCGGCAAATATCCGCGCTCTCCTTTATAGATGGACAAGGCCTTTCCAAAATCGTCGACGATCATGGCTTTTATCTTTTCAGAATCCTTGGAAATTACGTGCAATGCGGTGAATTGTTCAAATCCATCGACCACATAATCGGTGGTTTTCATCGCGGTGAAATAAACCAGTATGGAATACATTCCCGCCTCGATTCCGAATTTATATGCGGCCCCGAGAATCATCAGAATATTGAGCGTCAATATGATTTCACTGGCCGAGAAAGCCGATTTTTTCTGGGTATACTGACCGATGATCTCAAGCCCGTCCAGCACGCCCCCGCCACGGATCACTAGCCCAATGCCCAAACCGATAAAGAACCCACCGAAAGCGGCAATGAGGACGTTGTCTGCGGTGAAGACGGGAATTTGGATGAAGTACATCCCCGCCGACAAGAGCAACATCGCAATAAGCGCTTGAATGGCAAAAGTACGCCCCACCTTGTGGTAGCCCATGATCACAAAGGGAAAGTTGAAAACGATCAAGAGAATACTCATGTGAATATGGGCGTATCCCTTTACTAAAATGGACATTCCCGTGACGCCGCCGTCCAAATAATTGTTGGGCACCAAAAATCCCTGCAGTCCCACTACCGCAAAGAATACACCGACGACGGTAAACAAGAGGGAGCGGGGCGAAAGGATGGTGCGCCACTTCACAATATCCTTATCCTTCATCGGGTGGCCTGGAGACGACAAGCCGGGACCGGGCTCCGCGGTATTCATCGGGGTGGTTATTTCAAATCTGTCTTTATCGGTCATTGTGCAAGCTCGGATACTTGGTCGGTTCACCACTCAAACATAAGGGTCACCAAAAACCGGAAAGTGCGATAAGACGCAAAGGCCGATTCGAAAAGTGGAGTCCCGAAGGTTCGTCAACCCTATGCAGACTGAGGAATTGGTTAACTTTCCGTAAAAGTAGATAAATTGGCAAACAACCGAACCGGCAGCCGCTCACGTCCCGCAACCGGTGGAAAACCGAGATCAACCTGTGTTAAGAATTCAATACATACCCGTGGGAACGCGGGCGCGTTCTTTTATAGGTGCACAATGAGGCATTGGACTTTATGATTCGCACATTCGATTCTAAGAGCCAAAGTTCTAACCCGTCTTCTATTTATCCCCCGGCGTTTCGCATCATCCGCCCATCAAGTCCTCGATTTCATCCGGGTCGAGGGGAATATCTTTCATCAAGTCGTCGAACCCGTCCTCGGTTATTATGATGTCGTTTTCAAGACGGATACCGATGTTCTCTTCGCGGATATAAATGCCCGGCTCAACGGTAAAAGCCATTCCCACATCTATCGGCTCGTGCCAGAGCCCCACGTCGTGCACGTCTAAGCCTATGAAGTGCGAGTTGCCGTGCATGAAGTATTTTTTATAGGCCGGTCTGTCCGGGTCTTGTTCGGCCACTTCGCGTTCCGTGATCAGATCGAGATCGATGAGTTCCTTTTGCATTATTTCTCCCACCTTTTTGTGGTAGTCGGCCATAAACACTCCGGGGCGGAGCAGTTTTTTAGAGGCG
>CAJDXB010000043.1_pt1 | contig 20069 bp, 18 predicted proteins | sample 7391691 | NCBI WGS metagenome assembly CAJDXB01 (sample SAMEA7055747, study PRJEB34461) | soil metagenome | biome: terrestrial ecosystem; feature: Peninsula; material: soil | place: Antarctica | collected 2016 | reverse complement strand
GACGGCGCATAGGGTGGTGATGCGGCTTTTCATGGTCCGAGAGGATTTCGTCTCTTATTTTCTCGTGTCGAAAATACATTTTTAATCTGTTTCCCGCCAACACACCCTGTTAGATACTTGAATATCACTTCTAGCCAAAGCCATGGCCAAGGATTTCATTTTTCAGTTTCCGACGGATTTCTTCCTTTCTATCTTCGCCCCGTGAAATCCTTTCCCATCCGTCACCGCCTCTTGGCCACCCTGCAGAACATCGACGTGAAAGGAGTGCGATTTTTGGCCGCCCGGCTGCCGGGGGTTTTAATGCCAAAGCCGAAAGGATCCATGGTGATGCGCACCATTTATGGATTTGCACTGCACATTGATCCGGTGGCGGACAGAGGGGTGGAACACAGCCTGTATTACACCGGCACGTACGAACCCGGCACTTTGGCCGTAATGAAATCCGTGCTGAAGCCCGGGGATACTTTTGTCGACGTGGGAGCCAATATTGGATTGATGACTTTGTTTGCCGCCTCGTGCCTTGGGGAAGAGGGCAGGGTCATCGCATTCGAGCCCCATCCCGACACGCGAAAAATCCTTTTGGACAATCTCGAGCTGAATGCAAGCGAAAATGTGGTGGTCTCACCCTTCGCCGTGGGCCGGGAACCGGGACAGGCGACCATATACGACCGCACAGGTGCCGAACGCGGCAGCGCGTCTTTGGTGGATGACGGTACACACGCTTCAAGTCATTCGGTGGAGATAACCACCTTGGATGCCTATTTTCAAAACTTTCCCGGCCAGATCTCCATGATCAAATTCGACATCGAAGGATACGAGGCGGAGGCCTTGAAGGGCGGCAGAAACGTGATTTTAAAACACCGGCCGCACTTGATCGTCGAGAGTTCGGCGGGCAGAACCAACATCGATACATCTCCGGAAGATTTGTACCGGTTGCTCAACGGGGATTTTGGCTACAAGGTGTACCGATTACGCGGGGGCAAAGGCCGAAAATCGAAATTGGTGGAGGTGGTATCGGCGGCCGATATGCCGAAGCACGACAATGTGTTTTGCTTTGCCCGTTGAAGAATGACCGGCTCAGATAAGAATGCTACCTAAGTATTCATCGCGGCGAGTTGAATTGACGAGGTAAATGGGATTTTGCGTGAGGGCGGACGCCGGCATCTTTTTTTTCTAATCGGTATAGGGGGCGTGGTGTGCAAGAGCGACCGGCAGGAAGCTCCTTGCACGCCTTACGCCCCCTGCCGAAAGAAAAAAAGATAGAGGCGGTAGACCGACCCCGGCCGATAACCCGTCAGGTTTCCGACGAGTGAACGTTAACCTGATGGGTTTGAAGACGGGGGCACGCCCAAAAAATAATAAAGGAATTGCTGCTCATACACTAAAGGGGATGATGTCACAAGCCACCAGTCACCCTCCATCAAGCATCGATAAGCATTGACCATTAACGATTGGCGATTAATCCGAACCGGCATGACTATTGAAACGTCGTTTATCGCCTCGATACAATTTTTATCTTTGACCAAATGCCGGCACTTGGCTTGGTATTTGCGACATAACCAAAAACCCAAAAGGGCATGAAGCATATTATTACATTGATTTTGGTTTTGGCGCCCGTGTTGTTTTACGGTCAGGACGCTGAAAAAAAGGCCATTCACACCGCTTTTGAAAAAGGCGACGCAAAAGCGCTGAGCTCTTACCTGGCCACGGGCGTAGACCTGAGCGTCAAGGATGTAGAGGGAGTGTACAGCCAAGACCAGACCGTGCAGATTCTGACCCGATTTTTTAACGACAATCCCCCGACGATGTTCAAGCCCATACACGAGGGCAAATCAAAATCGGATGACTTTTTCTACATCGGTGATTTGCAGACTTCAAAGGGAAGGTACCGCGTAACGTATTTCCTGAAAAACTCGGATAATAATTTTGTTATCAAGCAGTTGCGGCTGGAGAAACTCGAGTGATCATCGGATCGAATTTGGATGAGCTCTCTTTCCCTCAGATCTTTTTACCCGTCAGCCTTTCGTAAATTCGAAATTGATCTTCGATGAATAAACGACGGTCGAACCTGCTTCTATCCCGGTAGGCATTTTCCGACATCCTTTGCAGTTCCTCGGGCCTCTCTTGGAGGTGAATCATCGCCGCCGTCAACTCTTCGGTGGTGTTGTTGTCGAGCACGACGCCGTCGATCCCGGAACGGATCACCTCGCGGCATCCCCTGCTGCTGACCGTGATGACGGGAACCCCCATGGCCAACGATTCCATTAAATTGACCGGCATGCCCTCGCGCTCGCTCGGGAAAATGTTTAGATCGGAAATGGCCAGAAAATCTTGAACGTTTTCCCTCCACCCAATGCGCATGATACCTTCCGCTTCGGATAGATCGGAATCAAACTTCGGGTTGAGCGAATTTGGGTGTATCAAATCTTTTTCCCCCAGCAATACGAGTTTTGATCGGCCATGCGATTTCCGCACGTGGCGAAATGCATCCACCACCTTGTCGAAGCCCTTGAAATGGGTCTGGCGACCGATGAAGATGTACACGAAATCGCCTTCTTGGATGCCGAGTTCCTTTCTCAATTCTTCGCGCGTTTCGGGCATTACGTTTGCGGGTTCGAACCGCTCGAGGTCGCAGCCGATGCCGAAGCTTTTGGGCAATTTGACGACGGCCTTTTTGGCGTGTTTCCGCAAGTATTCCAAATCGTCTTGGGTCAGGACGTAGGTGGCCACGTGCGGTCTTTGCCGATCATGGAAGTGAAAAGCGCGGCGGAAAAATGGATGTTGACGATGTCGGGTTGCAGCTCGGAGACCAGTCTTTTTACGGTTCGCGCCGCGGCCATGTGGCGAAATGGCGCCAAGGCCCTGGGAAAGTCGATGTGGTGGATCGTACCGTGTACAGGGCGTCGGTAACTTTCTATTTGTGCGATGTGGCGGCGGGAGGTCGCCAAATGTACCTCGTGGCCACGGTCGGTCAGTTCTCCGGCCAACCCTTCGAGAAAGGTGAAATAGTTGGTAATCGAAGGAATGACGAAAAGCAATTTCATAGCGTATGGCTCGTCACGCGGTGCGGGGTTGGTGCAGTGGTCTTGAAAAACCGGGCGCAAAGATATGAAAGTCCCAAGCGAGGAGATGTGTCGATCGTGCTCAACGTGGGTGTGTGCCTGGAAGGGTGCGCTGTAGTTCCCTTCAAACACTTTGGTTGGCCTATCTGAGATTCAGCGTATCGCCCGGTTTGATTTGATAATCTTTGGGCAGTTTCGACCGCCTGAGGATTTTATTCATTTTCACACCGTATTGTTGCGAGACGTCCCATAGGGTTTCGCCATCAACCACGACATGGGTTTTGGCGGCTTTAGACTTGTTGCGCTTGGGCTGCAGGTAGATGCGCTCGCCTTTATCGATATCGGCGCCTCGGTCGAGGTCGTTGTATTTTCTGATCTGCCAGCCGCCCAGATGCATGCGGTCGGCGAGCTCATCGGGAGTGTATGTTTGATCCGTTATGATGTATCGGATGCGGTTGTCGCTTTCGAACACTTCCAATCCACGGTCGAGGGCGATGACGATGGCGTCATCGTCTTTTTCGGATTGTCCTTTCCGCGGTGTGGCCGGCCTTTTGCCCGGTTTCATTTTGTCGTACTGCTGCAAATCGTTTTCCTCGATCAAGCGAATGAGGAGTTCCGGGTATTTCGGGTTGGTGGCGTACCCCGCTTTTTTCAACCCCTTCGCCCAAGCCTTGTAATCGGTGACGTCGTAATCGTACAAAAACAGATACCGCGAACGTTTCAAGAATATGCTGTGATCGTCAAAACTCTGCGCCGCCGACTTGTAACTGCGGAAGCATTCCCCTTTGTCGTCGTCGTCGTGATATGATTTTTTGCCGTTCCAGTCGTGGCATTTAATGCCGAAATGGTTATTGGCCTTTCGAGCGAGTTCACTGTTGCCATCTCCGCTCTCGAGGATGGCCTGTGCCAAAGTGATGCTCGCCGGAATTCCGTGTTCGTGCATTTCGCGAATGGCGACCTCCTTCCAAGTAGCGATATATTCCGCCCTTGTATACTTCTTGGGTCCGCCGTGCGCCCAGGCTATGCTCGGAGCCATCAAAGCGGTGAAGGCGATGATTATTGCAGTTCTGAACAGGTTGTTAACAACTTGAGTCATATTGTGAAAAACTCTACAAGTCAAATGTATCGCGGGTTTCGGCTGTATTGACTGCCGGGCACTCCCTTTTATCCACAGTTTCATGTGAAATTAACAATCGTCAAATATACCAAAGCCCAAACGTTCTTCCATAGCGGGTATTCCCTGCATTCCCCCGGTGTGGATAAGTACCCAATTTTCCCGGCGGACGGTCTCGTGTTTCCGCGCCAATTTTACCATACCGAAGGCGGCTTTTGCCGTGTATATCGGATCGGTTTTAATTCCTGTTTCGCGGTAAAAATCGCGCATGAATTCGATGAGTTCATCCGTGGTTTTTGCAAATCCGCCAAAGTGGTGGTTGAGCAATAGGTGCACTTTTTCTTTGACATAACGCTCGGTGTCGGCGTCGTGGTATGCACTGCGCAGGTTGTCTTCGAGGTTTTTGACCAGAAAGCCGCCTCCTTTCAATGCGCTGACACCGTATATGTCGCTGCGGCGTTGGTTGGCCAAGGCCATGCCGCTCAGGGTGGTGGCGGTGCCGCACGCGACGAAAATTCGATGGGCTTCGATGTCGATTTCCTTTATGATGTCCCGGCAACCCTGTACGCCGTAATGGTTGGCGCCCCCTTCGGGAATGGAGTAAAAGTTTCCAAACGTTGCGCGGAGGCTTTCCACCATCGCGGGATTGTCGCGCCCGGCGTATTCATCGCGAGACACCAAATGGAGCTTCATGCCCTTTTCGCGCGCAAACCGCAGAGTCGGATTGTCGGGGTCGGCGTCTTCACCGCGGATCACGCCGATGGACTTGAGACCGTGCCGACCCGCGGCCGCAGCCGTAGCCGAAATGTGGTTGCTGTGCGCTCCGCCGAACGTCAGCACCGTGTCGTTGCCCCGGTGCTTTGCCTGTGCCAGATTGAATTTCAACTTCCGCCACTTGTTGCCCGATATTTCAGGATCTATCAGGTCGTCGCGCTTGATGAAAAGTCGGATGTTGCGGAGTGCCAAAACACTGTGTGACACTTCCTGCAAAGGAGACGGGATGTTTAGCTTGATGTAGTCCATCGGTACAAAAGTAATTACTGTGGGGGAGGTGAGAAAAAATGGTTAATTGTTAATTGTTAATTAATTGGTCCGTAACGATTTAACTTAATTTAGATTACTACGCCGCCACCGACCACCAACCCCCAACCCCCAACCCCCAACCAACCCTTCAAATCGATCCTATCAATTACCTTCGCACCATGTCCACATTGCTGCCATATTTTCAATACGGCATCGTCGAGGCCGGCTGCGACGAAGCGGGGCGCGGTTGCTTGGCGGGGCCGGTGGTGGCGGCGGCCGTCGTGTTGCCCGACGACTGGGACCACCCCTTGCTCAACGACTCCAAAAAGTTGACGGCCAAAGACCGCGACACCATCCGAATGGCCATCGAGGCCGAGGTGGAATGCCGCGCCATCGGTGTGGTCGGCAACGAAGAAATTGATGAAATCAACATTCTCAACGCCTCCTTTTTGGCGATGCACCGCGCCTTGGACCAATTGCCGTGGACGCCCGAACACTTGCTGATAGACGGCAATCGCTTCAATGCCTACCGCTCGATCCGCCATTCGTGCATCGTCCGTGGCGACGGCATTTACCGGGCGATCGCCGCGGCGTCAATCATGGCCAAAACCCACCGCGACGCCATGATGGTCGAGCTCCACAGCCAATTTCCCCTATACGGCTGGAACACCAACAAGGGGTATCCCACCGCCCACCACCGAGCAGCGCTCGTCGAGTCCGGCGCCTGCATCCACCACCGAAAGTCCTTTGCGCTCTTCCCACGTGCCGAGGTGCCGGAAGAGGAATCTGTGACTTGATCCAAGAGAATTCCGGTTTGAGGCATTTCTTTTTTGGTCGCATTGAGTGATCTGGGTTTGCCGTGAATTGCTTTTCGAAGCGTCACCAAAACCATTCACAAAAGTGAATGTCCATTCGGGTGGCCTATTGCCCGCCGAGGTTTGTAACTTTGGCGGCCAAACAATTTGAGTTGAGAAAAATAATAGCAGTTGTCGTCCTTGCCGGAGTCGTAGTGGCGGCGTTTTATTTCTTTTACAAGGGTTTTGAAAACCGATCGTCTTCCACACATTCCAACATCCTCGATGCGGTACCTCAAAGCGCAGCCTTGATCTTTGAAACCGAACGCGGTCTGGAGATCCCGCGCGCCTTGGCCGCCGACAACGTTATCTACAACGAGCTGAAGTCGACCGACCTATTTTTTCGCATCGATGCTTTGATCGGAAGCCTCGACAGCGCCATCGCACACACCGTGGAGCTCCGCGAACTGTCGCTGCAGGGGAAAGCCTCCCTCTCCGTCCACAAGATGGGGGCCAAAGATCACGACTACCTCTTGGTTTTCAGCGTGGGAGACGATCGCGATTCCAAGGACGTGGCGCGCGCATTGAAATCCTTGTTCCGCCCTGCCGCGCCTCCCACCACACGTCAATACGATGGAGTGACATTGTATACGACCTTGCCGCGGTTTTTTGATCAAAAATTGCACTACTTCATTCACGAAGGATTGGTGGGAGTGAGTTTTTCGCCCGTATTGATCGAAGAATCGCTTCGCGCGATGCTGCAATCCGCCTCGGTCATGGATAGCCCTGATTTTCGGACGGTTCGCATAACGCGCAGCAGCAATGCACGGGGGGAGATTTACATCAATTACGACAATTTCGCCGACGTGCTGGAGCCTTACGCTTCCCGCGAGGGTGCAAGCGCGGGCATCTTCGACCGTCCATTCGCCAAATGGTCCGCGCTCGACTTCAATACCAAAGCCAACGCCGTTCGGCTCAATGGATTTGTCCTGGCGGAAGACAGCGGTGTCACGTGGCTCAATTCGTTCCGCAAGACCAGGCCGGTAGCGATGGAACTCGCCGCATACATGCCATCCAATACGGCGTACTACGCATTCTTCGGTTACGGCAATTACAAGGACTTCCGGGACAGGACATCGGACATTATTCGCCGTACCAATAGGTCATACAGTCTCGACAAAAAACGGGAAGAATACAACGCGACCTGCAAATGCGATATGGAAGATCTGGCTTCGAGCTGGATCGGTTCCCAAGGGGCGATGTTTATCGTGGAGCCGGCTTCCGAAAGCTACGAGCAAAACCGTTTCGCAGCCTTTCTGGCCCAAGATGGATCCGACGCCTTTTCCAAACTCCGCGAGCTCGAAACGAAATTGGAAAATGTCACCGGCAACAAAACCGAGGAGATCGATTTTCAAGACCGCAAAATCTTTCGCTTGAGGGTTGGTGGGTTTTACGGGGACATCATCGGCGGTGAGTTCACCGGAATGAATGATCCCTACGTCACCCGCATCGATGAGGTCATCCTTATGGCGCAGTCGCTGAATTCCATGCGCGTACTCATCAACGCCATCGATGCCCGGCGCACGCTGGCGAGCGACAATTCCTACCGCGATTTGACGAAGGAGGTGGCCCGCGAGTCCAATTTTATGATCTACAGCTCGCTGTCGCGTTCCCCTTCCATTTACAAGCACATCCTCAAAGACAAGTACGCTTCATCACTGGAAGGGCATACACCCATGCTGCGCAAATTTCAGGCTTTCGTTTATCAGGTGAGCCACTACAAAGGCGACCTATACTACAACCAGGCCTTCTTGAGGTACCACCCGGGATACAGTCCGGAGACCAATGCCCTGTGGGAAGCTAGGATTGACGCGCCCGTGGCGTATCCACCCACGTTCTTTACCAACCACTACTCGGGAGACCTCGAAATCTTGGTTCAGGATTCCGCCGGGCGGTTGTACGTGCTCGATAACAAAGGCAGTGTTTTGTGGAAACGAAAATTGCCCCAAATCATCCGCGGCGACATCCATCAAGTCGACGTCTACAAAAACGACAAGTTTCAGATATTCTTCAGTACGGACGACCACCTATACCTCATCGATCGCAATGGCCACGATGTACAAGGGTTTCCCATAAATCTCAAATCGACCGCCACGGCACCCGTCTCCATCGCCGATTACGATCGCAGCCGTGATTACCGATTCTTCATTCCCGTGAAGGGTGGCTCCATTCTGAGTTTCGACAGCCAAGGACATCCCGTCAAGGGATGGGAGTACAAATCGTCAGAAAGGGAGATCGCGTCGCGCATCCGGCATATACGCATCGGAAAAAAGGATTATATCTTTGCGCTGACCGATAAAAACGAGGTCTTGTTGCTCGACCGCAAAGGCACTTCACGCCACAAGGTGGAGGTGAAGGCCGAGAATTTCATGCCGCAAAAAGGCATCCACGCAGGCCGCGTGACCATCGATGAAGGTGACGACATAGAATCATCCGGACTGGTGTACGCCGATAGTTTGGGCAACGCCTACCGCCTCGGTTTCAACGACCGTCTTGAAAAACTTCCCTTGACGACGCATTTCATTTCGGACTATGTGGTGATAGGAGGGGAAGAAGGTGAAACGTGGCAGATCGCGGAACTCTCTCCTTCACAGCTCGGATTGTTTGACGCTCAGGGTGAGCCGATATTCGAGACACGGCTCGATGGCAAAGGATACACCGGTTTGCGCGTATTCTCGCTTCAAGAACGGGCAGTGGGCCTCGCTCGTTCCGACGCCGATCGCATTTATTTGTTTGATGCGAAAGGCAAGTTAAGGCCGGGATTTCCCTTGTTCGGCGCCACGGAATTTGCCATCGGCGACATGAATGGCGACGGGTATTACAACTTGATTACCGCCGGCCGCGACGGTTTCATATACGCTTATGCCATTGAGTGATGACATCGAGCATTATTGCTGAAGAGGAAATTTATTACCCGGTAGTACAGTCCGGTGTCCAGATCAAAAGAGCCAAAAACAGGGCTTGCGAGTGCGGACACCAACTAAACATGCGGTCGCATTTGCTGTTTTATAAAAAATACAGAGATTGCGGTTGAAACGTGCAATGAAAAATTGGGAGCTATGACCATTGATGAATTTATCCGAAACGCCGTATTGGAAGATATCGGTGATGGGGACCACACTTCCTTGGCATGTGTGCCGGACGATGCCGTTGGTCGCGCACGAGCCTTGGTCAAAGAAAACGGGGTAATAGCCGGCTTGGACATCGCCGAGCAGATATTCTATTTCATCGATCCCGAGTTGCAGGTGGCGGCCACGGCCAAAGATGGCGATGATGTGAAACCCGGCGACGGGGTTTTGACCGTCAGTGGCCGTACGCGGAGCATCCTTCAAGGTGAGCGATTGGTATTGAATGTGATGCAACGGATGAGCGGCATCGCCACCACGACAAGGCGGGTTGTGCGCAGTTTGGAAGGTCTCGATACCAAAGTACTCGACACGCGCAAAACAACTCCCGGCATGCGTTTCCTCGAAAAGATGGCCGTGAAAATCGGCGGGGGGCAAAACCATCGGTTTGGACTCTTCGACATGATGATGCTCAAAGACAACCACATCGACTATGCCGGAGGCATAAAGCCGGCCATTGAGCGTGCAAATGCATACCGAGCCAACCACGGCCTCGACATCGCATTGGAAATCGAAGCGCGGAACCTAAAAGAGCTCGACGAAATTCTAGCCGTAGGCAACGTCGATCGCGTGATGCTCGACAATTTCAGTTTCGAAGATTTGCGCGAAGCCGTGAAGCGCATCGATGGGCGTTATGAAACCGAAGCCAGCGGAAACATCACCGAAGATACCGCTCGGCAATACGCAGAGTGCGGTGTGAACTTCATCTCCATGGGCGCGCTGACGCATAGTATCAAGAGTTTGGATATCAGCTTGAAAGCTTTCTAAATCCATCCATAAAGGCCAATCGCCGCGTCACGCGGATCCTTTGAAATGCCCATTGTACAGGCGATGCATACGCGGTACAAATGATGCATGCGCAGTACAGACGTTGCATGCGCAGTACAGACGTTGCATGCAACGTCTCTACATGCGATTGGCATCCCCACCGCATCAACGCCCCATCAACAACCGGGCATTGACAAATCCACACCGGAGCACGCTCAACACCACCCAACCTTCTTACTTTTGCATCTTATCAGCACCGATTAAAGGTATCGTATGGCCGATTTAGTCGACCGTTGGAAAAACCGCATTCGCCGGTCGCGCATCGCGCGCAAGGCGGTGTATATAGCGCGGAAAATCGTGTTGCCGGGATTCGGCGGGTTGAACCTATACCAAGTGCTGCAGTTCCTGATGACCGGATTGCAAAAAGGGCGGATCACCAACCGAGCCTCGGCGGTATCCTTTCGCATCTTGCTGGCATTTCCGCCATTGCTTATCGTTTTGCTGTCCCTCATCCCCTTCGTGCCGATTGAGAACTTTCAGGAAAACCTCTTCTCCTACATTTCGCGCCTCATGCCCCTCGATGCTTTCTACATGGTGGAGCAGACCCTGGACGACCTGATTCACCAAAAGAAGCAGACCCTCATCAGCGTATCATTCCTGCTCACGCTGGTATACGCCACCAACGCCTTCATGGGACTGCTCGAAGGCTTCAGCCACAGCTATCACCTCGAACATACCCACGGGTTTTTGATTCAGTATTCCCGCGCATTGGGACTTATGGTGGTATTCAGTTTGGCCGTGATCATCGGCGTGGCACTCATCACCTTCAGCGGCCCCGTCCTGCGGTACCTTCAGGATTTGGACATCATCGGCGGCGACGTCGTCGTATTTGCCCTGGAGGTCGGCAAGTGGATCGTAGTCGTCTTCCTGTTCGAAGTGGCCGTATCGCTGCTCTACCGCGCGGGCTTGTCCGGCAAGTGGAGGGCGATAAATCCCGGGGCCTCATTCGCCACCCTCGGCATGATCATCGTGTCATTGCTCTTCGCGTGGTACGTCAACAATTTCGGCAATTACAACAAGCTCTACGGCTCAGTCGGCACCCTGCTCGTAGCGATGCTATGGCTGTACTTCAATACCATCGTGCTGCTCATCGGATTCGAAATCAATGCCTCCATCAGTCATGCCAAAGACAAAGGTATCGAGCAGATCGAACCCGAGGAGGTGATGGAGTCCTGAATGAAGATTTGAATTTTATTTTGGGCGTGACCCGTGAAACAATTGTAGATTGTTAATGGTCAATGGTCAATGAAAGACATGGGCGCCCTTATGATGTAGGTTGACAAGTGAATCAGTGTATTTAGATATGATTTTGGGCGTGTCCCCGGCAGATAAGATTTTCTCCCACCTTCTCCACCTTCCCATCTCCTTCACTTTCCCCACCTTCTCCACTTATCTCTCGCCGGGGTCGGTCTTCCGCCTCTATCTTTTTCTTGGCCTGCGGGTGCCGTATGGCGTTTGAGGAGCTTCTGGGGTCGCTCTCAAACGCCTACGGCACCAACGCAGTCCAAAGAAAAAGGATGCCGGCGTCCGCCCTCACGCGGGAACACCGATATTATAAAAGGATGTTCGTTGCCTCCTTCCGAAATGTGATTTCAAAAGAGGGGGTTTTAAACGACCTGTTCGATCTCAGATATCCAAGTGCATTTTCTTGGCGATTTCCTTGGGTATCGCGTCCTTGTGCAGGTAGATGTTCATGGTTTTCAGCTTAATGTATGCTTCGGAGGCCAGGAAATATCCGTCGAGGTCGTTGTACTTGGTGCCCCATGAATTTTTGACGATGTAGTACTTGTCGCCGTTTTGATCTTTGACGATACCGGTGATCTGCATGCCGTGGTCATCGGTGGTTTGCCAATTGTCGAATTGCTCTTGGCGCATCTCCTGCGTCACGTCGAGTTGCTTTACAGGCGTCTCAAAAGCGTTGCTCACTTTGTCGGCACCGGCATCGCTGAAGTGTTGATTGTCCTTGCCTTTCACCTGTATGGTCGATTCATCTTCCGGCAAGATCGCCAAGCCTTCGCGAAATGCGAAACCCTTTTCCGATACGTCGGCGCCCCAAGCGAAAGTGTAGCCGTTCATCACCGCGTGATCCATCACTTCCATCAACTCGTCCAACGGCAAGTTGTAGCTGTCCAAGTGGAGCCAGTTGTCGGGAATCTCCAACATGAACTTTTCATAAAACGGGTGGTGGGTATAGCTGGTCAAGGACACGTAGTCGTCCATATTGAGGTCGAGGTCTGTCGCCAGTGATTTCGGAGTGTAAGATTTCCCACGGTACTCAAACTTTTCCGGAAGTTCACCGAGGTATGCGTCCACCACGGCGTTGTAGCCGATTTTCCAAGCGGGGGTCAAGGTGCCTTGCTCGTTTGCGATCACTGCGTCGACGTATGCTTTCAATACCGCGTCGAGTTCCGATTGGTTGTGGGTGGTGCTGCCGTATTGCAGTCCGGTGTATACTTCTTCCGGCACGATTCCATATTTCTTCCATACATAGGCGACGTCGGAGAATGCACCGCCCGCACCGAAATTGGTGTTGCCGTGAAGCCGTACATAGAGATCGGCTTTATCGCGGTAGGTGTGGTTCACGATATACATTTCGCTGAGGTTGTGCTCTCCCTTGCCGCGGCGGATGAGTTCGCTCTCAAAGAATCCGAGGGCGGAAAAACTCCAGCACGTTCCGGTGCGGAATTGGTCTTGCACAGGGGTGGCGTCCAGGTTTTTGATGACTTTGAAGTCATACCCGCTTTCGGGCTTGATTTTGATGGTTTGACCGTCTTGGGCGTAGAGGCCGGCTGCGATCAAACACGTGAACGCTATGAGTGCAAATTTTTTCATGGGACAAGTGTTTTCAGGAAATGTGAATTTTGCAAAGATAAACATGTTGGATGGGATGTGTCGGATTCCGGGGTAAAAATCCATGGACCGCCATGTATAAACGTTGCAGGCACGGTAGGGATGTAGCATGCCCCGTAGAGACGTTTCATGAAACGTCTGTACAGGGCACCCAAAAATCCATCGATGTTTTGGCGACATTTTTGTTTCAAAAATGTTGACAAAACATATTCAATGTTTCAATCCGTACCAATCAAGGTGAACATCACAGTTACACCGCGTTCCAAAAGAGAATGGCGAGGACAAGATTACCGGCAAATGCACGACCCTGTAGGGGTCGAATGTTTGTAGAAACCGATCTGAAAGTATACGTTTCGACCCTGTAGGGGTCGCACCATTTATACGATACAACGATGCCGTTTATTGAAAACCGAATCGACCGGCGTGCGGAATTGTCGATTGCACACTCCTATTCCAATGGATTCCGCATTGTGCACCGAACGTGATATATACGCCGATCTCGATTCCGTAAGGGATGGAAGCGGCATCTCGTCGGCGGCTCATCGGTGGGGATGCCGGCGGGAGAGAGCGACCGTAGAAGCTCCTCTCCCGACGTTGCAGACCCCCGAGGGAGCGGCCGACGAATAGAGCGGACAGCCCGACCCGCCCCCGCCCGCAAGGGGGCGGGATACGGCCCCAAAAAAAGAAGAGAAGTGAAGATGATATCTTTACGATTATTCATACACCGCCGGCACCCATGGGTCATCTTTCGCTCGAGATCGCAAACGTTTTCTTTTTTGTCTTTCATACGGCGCTGATTGTCTTTAATGTGATCGGGTGGATGTTTCGCAGGACCAAACGTCTTCATTTCTATACCATTATGATAACGCTGGGCTCGTGGACGGTTCCGGGGTTTTGGAAGGGTTTTGGGTATTGCTTTCTGACGGATTGGCACTACGACGTGCTGCGGGGCTTGGGCGAAACGGGTATGCCCAACAGCTATATTTCATTTTTGGTCGAAACTTTTTCCGGTTGGCGACCGCCGCCGGAGCCGGTACGTATCGCTACTTTGGCCGTAACCATCGCGGCGTTGATGGGCTCTGTATATGTGAACTTTGTGCGGGGGAAAGCAAAATATGGAGAGAAAAACCAATGATCGGGATATGGATTTGCCAAGGCGCATCACCTCATTTTTCGTCCCGGCCGTGAGCGATGTGTTGATGTTTTGAATGGCCGATGGGAAGGATGGTGCACTCCGCGCGCAATTCTCTAATTTTGCACGAATGAATTCAGGTGTAGCGAAAAAGACGGAATTTGCAGTGGAGTACATACCGTACGCGGAAACGGGGTGTTTCAGCCGCGTGGTGATGGACTTCTTGAACGACGATGCAAAATTGAGGCCCTTCTATGGACGGCGCGCTGAGCCTGAGTCCTTTGCGGGGCAGATGGAGGAGAAGGAGGCGCACTACGCACACCGCGATACGCTGGTACGGGCGCTGAGACGGCAGTACGAAACGGCGGGATTGAAACAGCCGACCATCGACGCACTGGCCGATGCCAACACCTATACCATCACGACGGGTCATCAGGTCTGCCTTTTTGGTGGGCCGCTCTACTTTTTTTATAAAATCATCACTGCGGTGAATACGTGTCGGCGGCTGTCCGAAATGTATCCCGACAAGTCCTTCGTGCCCGTTTTTTGGATGGCGACGGAAGACCACGATTTTGCCGAGGCCAACCACTTTTACGTGCCTACGGGGCGCGTGGAGTGGGAGAGTGGACAAGGGGGCGCTGTGGGGCGGATGAAAACCGTGGGCATGGACGATGTGGAGGCGGATATGCGTGAGCTTCTCGGCACGGGATACCGTTCGGAAGAACTTATTGCGCTGTTTCACAAGGCGTACGCTGAGCACGACACCATCGCCGATGCGACGAGGTACTTCGTTCACAGCCTTTTCGGGCACCTCGGCGTGATAGCCATCGACGGGGACGACCGCGAACTCAAGGCAGCCGCCGCGCCGATGTTTCGTCGCGAACTGCTGGAAGGCCTCGCGGGAAAGGCGATGCGCAACACGAATGAAGCGCTCAGTGAACATTATCCCCTGCAAGTCCACCCGCGCGACATCAATCTTTTTTACCTCGGCGATCAACTGCGCGAACGTATTGTGGCTGAAGGCGACGATCACTTTGCCGTGTTGAATACCCGCTTGCGTTTTACGCGTGAGGAATTGCTCGCCGAATTGGATGCCCACCCCGAGCGTTTCAGCCCCAACGTGGCGCTGCGTCCGGTATACCAAGAGGCGATTTTGCCCAACCTCGCCTATATCGGTGGTGGCGGAGAACTCGCCTACTGGTTTCAGCCGCGATGCTGCGCAATTCGGTGGCGGTGACCACGGTGGAAGCCGAGCGGATGATAGCGGCCCTCGAACTCGATATTCCCACCATGATCTGCACGAGCGGTGAACGGCTGGAAGAGGCCTTGATCAAAAGCAACGCGTCACAAACGCTGGATCTCCGAGTGGAACTGGAGGAATTGGAAGCCTTGTTTGGCCGCATCAAATCCAGGGCCGGCCGCGTGGACAAATTGCTGGAACGCTCGACGGACAGCGGCTTGGCCCGTGTGGAGCGCATCGTGCACAACCTCGAAAAGAAGATGCTGCGCGCCGAACGAAAAAAACAGGATGTCTTGACGGGGCGGCTCGCAAAATTGCAAAAGGTGATGTTCCCCAACGGCGGCTTGCAGGAGCGGCACTTTGGCATGGCCTTGCCATACTTGGAGTTCGGCCCGGAATGGCTCGACGGCGTGATGCAGCATACCGATCCCTTTGGTGGTCAATTCACCGTATTGCGTCCCGGCAGTGAAGGTTGAGATCCGGCCTTATAAACTGGCTTTGAAGCGGCCTTTTCGACTGGCGATGGGCAGCCGCACACATACCGACACGATAATTCTGAAACTTACCGACCGCGACGGAGTGGTGGGGTATGGCGAAGCATCGCTGCCACCGTATCTCGGTGAAGATGTGGAGAGTGCATTGGGATTTCGGAGGCCCTTGCCGCTTTGGCGGGTGGATTGCACCACGCAGCCTTGGCGGGGATCAACATCGCATTGCACGACATCGCGGCAAAGCGCGCAGGGGCGAACCTCGGCACGTGGCTCGGCATCGGAAGCGGACAGGTGGCGACGACCTTCACCATCGGGCATTCTTCGAGAGAGGAACTCCGGGAGAAATTGGTTGAAGCCGCAGATTACAACCTGATCAAGCTCAAGTTGGGCAGCGCCGACGATCGCGGTTTGCTCGCGGAATTTCGAAGACAATCCCAAAAACCGTTTTGCGTGGACGTGAACCAAGGGTGGCGCGACTTTAACGGTGCGGTGGAATTTTGTCAAATCCTATTCGAAATGGGTTGCATCTTTGTCGAGCAGCCTTTTGCGGTGGGTGAGGAAGTGCTATCCGCCAAGCTTCGCGCAGTATCGCCTTTGCCGATCATCGCCGACGAGAGCGTTCGCGATACCGCGGACTACCACCGGTGCGGCGACGGATTCGATGGGGTGAATGTCAAACTGATGAAAAGCAGGGGCATCGACGGGGCGCTGGACTTGATTGACGCTGTTCGCGGCACGGGAAAATACGTGGTGGTGGGGTGCATGGCGGAATCGTCGTGCGCGGTGACGGCTGCCGCGTATCTGGCATCCCTGGCCGATTGGGCGGATTTGGATGGCCCCCTGCTCATAAATAACGATCCCTTTGATGGAATCAGCTACCGCAACGGAAATGTCGTGTTGCCCGAAGGGGTGGGGTTGGGGGTGAATGAAATCGGGGAATTGTAGAGACGTTGCATGCAACGTCTCTACACACACGCCTTTTCATTTTTGATGCCGCAGGGTCAATACCCTGCGGAGCGATATAGACTTGAAAAGAGGCGATTGTCCGCATCCCAAGACCCAAGAGCAAGGCTTGCGATGACCTTTGGAGGCGTAGTTTACTCAAGTAAATGAGACTCCACAGGTCGAGCGTAACGCAGCTATTGGGTCTAGGGATGCGGAGAATCCTCCGATATAGGCCGAGAAGGCCGCGCCGCCGGATGAACCTGAGATACCGTGAGGAATGTCACCAAATTCCTTCATGGATACGATGTTATACCCCAGCATCAATCCGGCGTAGGTGTCGAGTTTCTCCACCAGGGGGTAGTGCAACGATCCTCGGACGCCGATCACGGTATAGGTGTATTTCCATCCGTATTTTTCGCGGTATGGATAACCATAAAAGTTTTCATATTTTGATCCGGCGATGCCGAAGTAACCCCCTACGCCCAAGGTCAGGCCTTCGGTGAGGAAGTCATCCGCCACGCCGTATTCACCCGAAATGGAGATGGGAGGCATCGTACTCTTGTAATAAGATCCCGAATACAGCGAGGTTCCGATGCCGATGCCGGCATTGAATACGAGGTCGCCTTCGGAAAAAGTGGGGGTCACGTCTTGAGCTTGGGCTGAGCCGGCGATTGCTACAATGGCCAGTGCATAAAAGAACTTTTTCATCACTAATGAAATTTTTGGCGTGTTGGTTAAGGTTTGTGGATTAAGAAGGGTTGTCAATGCAAATACAGACAAAATATCCCTTCTTGGAACGTCTGTTTATTTGAGGGACGAAGGTAATAATTTGATTCGGATTGATGTCGAAAATGCAAGGTTATCGAAGTGGAGTTAACGTCGGTCGATGATCCACAATCGGTTGTCGATGGCCATTGATTTTCTCTCTTGGGATATCCATCTTCTTGCAGCGGCCATTCAAGAATTTCGGCAGAAGGAAATGGGCCTCTTTGGATGTTCCGGTTCAAGTCTTCTCTATTTCCGGCACCAAAAAAAGCCGGGTCCGCTGCTTACTGCGAACCCGGTAGTCATTCCCGAATGGGAGGTTTTCTTTGAGATGATGGGCGTGATTCCATCGGTGGCCTTATGCGATTAAGGTATGTTCCACCGCACGTGACATTCGCTTTTCAGCGATCGCATGTAATTCCTCTTCTCGGGATGGGCTATGGAGTCAAATCCAACCCACGAATCAAAAATAAGTATTATCGACGAATTCGCCAAATCAATAGATGAAAAAGGATATTCTCACGGTATACGTGCTTTATTAGTCCCTATGCAGGCCCACCGAATTTACTGCCCGTTAACCTGTAAGGTTTAAAGACGCTTCTTCGTCACGCCACTTCGCCACCTTCCTGTGTCCAATCCCGGCCTCCAACCTCATGATCAAGATTTAAACCTACCCGGATCTAGTCATTAACCATTCATCATCTACCATTAATTCCTCTTCTCTACCTTCCCTGCACAAACCTGTCAGGTTAACGTTCACTCGCCGAATAAACCTTACAGGTTGTCCCGCCGCCCCTTCGTCACGTTCCTTCGTCACCGGCGCCCAACCTCACGATAAAGATTTTGATTTACCCGAGTCAAGCCATTAACCATTCACCATTAATTCCACCTTCCCCACCTTTTTCACGTCCTTTCGTCACCTTCCCCACCTCCTCCACCTTCTCAACCTTCTCCACGCCATTAACCATTAACCATTAACCGTTAATTTTGTCCCCAATCACCAAAAAAAAACCCTCCACCAAATCCGGCAGAGGGTTTTTCAATCGTCGATCCAATCCTTTCGGAAGGGGAAATGTTAGTGTTGGGTTATCCCGCATCTGCCGAATAAACCTGCGGTGGGTATACGGTGCACCTTCGTCACCTTCTCCACCTTCTCACCTTTCCCCACCTTCCTTTTATTTGGCGATCATGAATTTATCGATGATCGTCTCGTTATCGGTGGTCATGCGGTAAATGTATACACCGTTGGGCAGACCGGCTCCATTGAAGTCGAGACGGTATTCGCGGTTGGCTTGTGACACCTCGTTGAAGAGGGTGGCCACGCTGCGTCCGTTCATGTCGTATACTTCAACGATGGTTCGTCCCGTAATTGGGGTCGAGAACACCACTTGCGAAATCCCCGTGGTGGGATTCGGGAAGGAAGTGAGCACGCCGGCCGCTTCCATGAGACCCGGATTCGTATTCGGAGTACCGACAACACAGTTGTGCAGAGCCACCACTCCGTCAACATCGAATGCGTCAGGGGTGGTCGACAGGTCGTCATTGTTGACGATTTTCACGTAGTTGATGTACGGGAATGCACCGGCATCGCTGATGTCGACAAAGGGATCTTCGTGGCAAACCGTCTTGGCGAAATGCCAATCCCAGCCGTCGAGAGACACAAATACGTCCGCATACTCGGGATAAGCCGCGCATGAAGAGAAGTTATAGGTGGTCTCCACAATTTCGAGATCGTTGCCCGGTCCGTTTGGAACGGCACCGTTGAATCCGAGGGTCAGACTTCCGCCGTATCCCAGCGATACGAACACGAGAGCATCGGTACGTTCGGGCTCACCCAATGCTTGCGTGGCGTCAGTGCGGTTGGCATCTATGGCACCGCCGTTGCTGTTCAACCCTTCGGTGTATTGCACCAATTCGGAAGCATAACAAGTGCCCGGCGTGTATGGCTGGTCGACACATCCGTGGATCGCTTCCACACCGTCGACATCGTAACCGTCCAGCGTTGCGGTATTGGCCGAATTCGTGATGCGGATGGCGTACACGTGGCTCAATCCGGCATCGGCCATGTCCACTTCGCCGTCGCGGCAAATCGTGCCGACGTATACGAAGTTAACACCATCGGCGGAAAGTTCGATATCGGCGTGTTCGTCATTGGGGCCGCTGCATTCGTCGCCTGCGTATGAAGTTTCCCAGATGCGGATATCGTTTCCGGGCTCATCGAGGATGATGCCGTCAAATGCGAGGGTGATGTAACCACCCACGCCGAGGGAAACGAATCCTCCCGGTGCGTTTGATCTATCCGGTTCACCGAGGGCCGTGGTGGGATCGGAACGGTCGGCGGCTACGGGGCTGCCATTGGTTTGTGGTCCTTGGTAAAAGTCCAAGACCTCAACGGCATAGCATCCTTCCGTTTGCATGCAGGATTCACCGATGAGGGTGATGGGATTCGAGAAGTCGTAGCATCCGGTCAACTCACTGATGTTGACGGCATCGCCGGCCCGGTAATCGTCGCGCAGGTCGAGGGTATTGCTGAGGGTAGGGTGGTAGCTCAATGCGCGGATCAGGTAGGTGCCTACGCCCCATTGATCGAAGTCGAACGATTCCGCAGTTCCCAAATTGCTTGAGTAGTGAATCACGTTG
>CAJDXB010000069.1_pt1 | contig 20213 bp, 18 predicted proteins | sample 7391691 | NCBI WGS metagenome assembly CAJDXB01 (sample SAMEA7055747, study PRJEB34461) | soil metagenome | biome: terrestrial ecosystem; feature: Peninsula; material: soil | place: Antarctica | collected 2016 | reverse complement strand
CGTAGGGCAATTGTTCGATTTGGACGCTACGGCTTACGTCTTCAGTTGGGCAGGCATGCTTTACGATTTGACCATTCCGTTCTTTCTCCTCACAACCCGCACTAGGCCCTACGCCTACGTGGCCGTCATCGTCTTTCACACTTTTACGTTATTGTTTTTTCCCATCGGCATGTTCCCTTATGTGATGATGGGTGCGACCTTGATATTTTTCCCACCAAAATTTCACGACCGCATCCTCGGATGGCTGTCTTCGCCCGTTGCAGCGGTGAAACTCCCCGTGCTTCGCCCGAGAAAGATCGGGGTCATCCTCGGCGCAACTTTCCTGATGATACAGGTAATGTTGCCATTGCGCCACTTCCTGTACCCCGGCGAACTCTTTTGGCACGAGCGCGGATTCAGATTCAGTTGGCGCGTCATGCTCATGGAAAAAGCCGGCGCGGCATTCTTTTATGTGCAAGGAGATGGCATGCCCCGGCCCATGGAGATACGAAACAGTGATTTCCTCACGCCACAGCAAGAAAAGATGATGGCGACCCAACCGGACATGATCGTGCAGTACGCCCGATTTTTGAAGGAGGAATATCAACGCCGCGGCATCGAAAATCCGCGCATCACGGCGCGTACACGCGTGACTTTAAACGGCCGCCCCGGCCGGCCCTTCGTCGACCCGCACGTCGACTTGGCAAGTGTGAAAGCGGGGCCGGATTGTGCGAACTGGATTATACCCATGGATGATGAGATACGCGGTTTTTAGTCTTCTGCTGCTCCTCTCGGGATGGGTGTCCGGCCAAAGCCTCACCGTCCAAGTCGTCGATGACGGCGGTCGGTTCTTGTCGGGTGTTGAAGTGTTCGCCGAACCGGGAGGCCAACTTCAGAAAACCAATGGTCAGGGCCAAGTGGTTTTCGCTCACATCCCATCCGATCAAGTCAAATTCATACTCTTCAAATCCGGGTAGTACGCCGGCATGACGCAGTTCGCAAAGGTCGAGAGTGATTCCGTGTTCCGATACGCCCTGATGCCTCTGAGCCGTCAATTGGAGACCGTCGTCGTGCGGCAAGAAAAATCGCGAAATTTCGGCATGCGGTCGATGAATTCCATCGAAGGCACATCCATCTATGCGGGGAAAAAGAATGAAGTACTGGTTCCCGAAGCCATGGAGGCCAACAAAGCGGCCAACTCCGCGCGACAGGTATACGCCCGCATCCCCGGCGTCAATGTGTGGGAGAGTGACGGTGCCGGCATCCAGCTCGGTATTGGCGTGCGCGGCTTGAGCCCCAACCGTACGGCCAACATCAACGTCCGCCAAAACGGCTACGACATTTCCGCCGATGCTTTGGGATATCCCGAGAGCTACTACACTCCGCCGCTCGAAGCGGTCGACCGCATCGAGTTTGTGCGCGGCGCGGCATCGTTGCAATACGGCACCCAGTTTGGCGGCATGATGAACTTCGCCATGAAGCGCGGTTCGGAAGACAAACCCATCGAAGTGGAAACCAGACAAACCGTCGGCACCTTCGGATTTTTCAATTCCTTCAACAGCGTGGGTGGCATGATCGACAAAGTGCAGTACTACGGTTTTTACCAGTACAAAACCGGTGATGGCGACCGACCCAATTCCGGGTTTGATGTGCATACCGCCTATGCCGCAGCTTCCTGGAGCATGAACGACGATTGGACATTGCGCGCCGACGTGACCCACATGAATTACTTGGCACAGCAGCCCGGTGGTTTGACCGACGCGCAATTCGAGGAAGACCCGCGCCAATCGACCCGCGACCGCAATTGGTTCAAAGTCGACTGGAATTTAGCGTCCCTTCGACTGGAAGGACGGTTGTCCGACAAGACCCAGCTCGACTTAAGGGTATTCGGACTGTTGGCCGAACGCCAATCCCTCGGGTTCTTGAGCCGACCCGACCGCTTGGACGATCCGTCTTTACCCCGAGATTTGATCCGCGGTCGATTTGCCAACATCGGCACCGAGGCGAGAATGCTGCACCGTTACCGTCTCGGCGAAAAGCGATCGGCCCTTTTGGTTGGGGGACGTGTATATCGGGGCAGTACCGTCAGTCAACAGGGAGCTGCAATGATGGGTGATGGCCCGGACTTCCGATTCGGAAATTTAGACGCACCCTTGGCTTCCGATTACGATTTTGACAACGTCAACTACGCCCTTTTCTCCGAAAACGTATTCTTCCTCACCGACCGATTCACTATCACGCCCGGAGTGCGCCTTGAGTACATCGACACCCGCGCCGATGGGTATTACACACGCAGCGTACTCGACCAGGTGGGCAACATACTCGAAGCCGTTCGCACCGACGAAACGCGAAACCGCGATCGACTTTTTGCATTGGGCGGCATAGGCCTCAGCTACAAATCCCTCTCAGGCATAGAGTGGTACGGCAATGCATCCCAAAACTACCGCGCCATCAATTTCAATGATATCCGCATCCAGAATCCGAGCTTGCGCATCAACCCAAACATCACCGATGAGCGCGGTTACAACATCGATTTGGGCATTCGGTCCACCGCCGACCGCTGGGCATATGACGCCGGCGTGTTTTATTTGTCCTACCAAAACCGCATCGGGGAAGTTCAAAAACGCGACCCTGAAAACTTCCAATACTACCGCCTCCGTGACAATATCGCGGACTCATACGCATACGGCCTCGAAGCCTACGTCGAGTGGCAAGCCATACCCCGCGATACCACGGAGGGAAATGCCCTCACATTATTTGTCAATGGCTCATACACCGAAGCGCGTTACGTCGATGCCCAAGAGAAAGCCGTGGACGGAAATCACGTCGAACTTACGCCCCAATACACGGTCCGTACCGGCGTGAGGTGGCAATGGGGCGATTTTGCCGCCACTTGGCTCCTCAGCCACGTCGCCGAGCAATTCACCGAAGCCACAAACGCCATTTCCACGCCCGGCGGCATCAACGGATTGGTGCCCGCGTACACCGTTATGGACTTGTCCATGTCTTACCATTGGCGGCGCTTTTGCGTCGAGGGCGGCGTCAACAATTTGGCCGATGTCGACTATTTCACACGTCGCGCAGCGGGCTACCCCGGACCTGGCATCATCCCCTCCGAGGGCCGCACGATGTACTTCACCTTGGGCGCCAAATTCTGACCGGATTCTTATAGGGATTCCGTTTTTAGAACGTGTTTTATCAGAATTTCTACACTTCCTCCACATTCTTCATTTTCTCTACTTTTTTTTGGGCGTGCCCCCGGCAGACCTTCTCCACCTTTTCAACCTCCCCGAACTTCTTAACTTCCCCACTTTCACCATCTTCTTCATGCCGGGGTCGGTTTTCCGCCTGTATCTTTTTCCGCATCGGCAGGGGGCGTATGGCGTGCAAGGAGCTTCCGCCGGTCGCTCTTGCACGCCACGCCTCCCAGGCCGGTGCGAAAAAAGGATGCCGGCGTCCGCCCTCACGCAAATCCATTCACCAATCATCATTTTCTTCTATAGGGCCAAGCGCGAAACATTGTGCTTATAGGTTAAACTGTCCGAATCAAACCATTATCCATTGACAATTAACCATTAATTAATCCCCCACCTCACCATTCAGAATTCCTCATATCTTAGACCCATGGAAACAAAACAACCCATCGAATGGTCCGACTTTGAAAAGTTGGACATACGCACCGGCACCATCGTCGACGCCATCCCTTTTGACAGAGCCGAAAAGCCCGCATACAAAGTCTATATCGACTTCGGAGACCTCGGGCTGCTGAAGACAAGCGCCCAGATCACTCATCTTTATTCCACCGATGATCTCATCGGCAATCAAGTGCTGGCGGTGGTGAACTTTCTCCCGAAGCAGATTGCGGACTTCATGAGCGATTGTTTGATGTTGGGTGTGTATTCTGAAGTAGGAGTTGTGATACTCACCACCGAGCGAAGAGTGGAAGACGGCTTGTCTGTGCGGTGAGTTCGGGTGAAGTACGGAGAGGAGCAATGTTCCGGAAATGGAATTCTAAACCCGAACGGAGAATTTTTCGATCCGTTGGATGAACCTCTGCGCCGCATCCCGATCCATGTTTTGGTTGGATATGAAAGCCTCGAGCTGTATGCGAATGGAGTCACCGTCGAGTGGATGGCGCTCATCGATATATTCTTTTTCGATGAGGTATTCTTCGAGGGCAGTGATATTGTCCACGCGAAACCGCGAGATCTCTCCATTTTTCATTGATGCGATGAGGCGTTCGGGATTCCCTTCCAGGGATTGGCGCTTCTCATCCACTTGATCGATGAAGCTTGCCGTAACTGCTCCCGATTTTTCCAACACCTCGCGATCGATGAGTTTTGGGCGACCTTGTTGGATAAGAGTACGATAAAGTTTGAGCAAAGCCAGTGATTCTTTCAATTCCAATCGCGACTTTTCGTCAATCTCATCGATGGGATCGGTGTGTTTGAGAAATTGATCCAATTGGCCCCACCAATAAATTCCTTTGGTCGAATAGTTGTAAAGTAGATCGACGTCTTCGATGAGAAACCATATATGCAATTCCCCACTTTTCTGCAGCACCGGGTAGTAAGGTCCCACGCCGATGAGCTCACCGTATTCGTCGTGGCTTCGCCCTTCGGGTGGAGGCCAAGAGCTGGTGTCTTCCACGTCCGAGAGCTTCGTGCCGGACAAAAATTGTGGCACTGAAATTTCCCCTTCCATCAAAGGGATGATCCGCGCTTCACAGTCGGGATGTTCTGCGAGGTAGCGCTCCCATTTTCGCACTTCATCTTCTTGAGCGGTGAAGTAGAAAATCTGGCGACCGGACTTGGCGAAATTTATCAATGCATCGATGATGGCGCGGGCGCGCATATCATCGCTGTTGGCCAAAAGTTCATCAGCCAACAGCGGCAGAGCGTATTGGCGTTCGTTGACTTCTATGAATGCCAGCCGCACGGCGAGCAAGAGTTGAACCCTCGTGCCCGAGGATAGTTCTTCGAGGGCGTGTCCACGCCGGTAAACAGTGTCGATGGCTCGGAACGATGTTTCGTGGTCGGTACGGTCTATTTTGAGTTCGTAGCGGCCGTTCGTGATTTGAGAGAGAATCTCGTTCGCCCGGCGAAATACGAGGGGTTGGTTTTGATCGCGGTCGGTGAGCTTCAGTTTTTTGGCGATGGCACTGCCAGTCATCGAGCGTAGGTTTCGATCGAATTGGGCCTGAAGATTTTCCAAGGCTTCTTGCTCTTCGGCGAGCGCCTTTTCCAAGTCGTGGCCTTTTTTTCGTTCGGCTATTTTGGTTTCGATTTGGGTGATTTGCTTTCGAATGGATTCGGATTCTTCCGCTTGATGTTCAAAATTTTCTGCGGCAACTTCCAAATCCTGTGCTGATGCATTTTCCAGATCGGATTGATGATTGGGAAACAAACGGTGGTCTTCGAGTTTTTCCCGCGCGGTGTCTCGATCTCTTCGCGTGTTTTTGACCCGGTCCAAACTATTTCGATAATCCGGTAATTGTGCGGTCAAGGTTCTAATCGCGTGCATCTCATCCTCAGTCATCTCCAACCGATCGAGTATTTTGCGCATATCTTCCTCGAGGGAGGCCAATTGATTTTCAGAATCCGAAATCAGCTTTTCGTTGTGTCCAATTTCGCTGATGAGTCCGCGGTATTTATTCGTTTCGTCACGCATGCTTTTGAAACGGCTTGCGGCTTGAATGGCATCTGTTGCGGGATCAAACCCCGTGGATTCCAAAAGATTGTTGAATCGCGTGAGGGATTCGCTTAGATCGGTTTTCAACTTCTGGATTTCGGCAGTCAACCCTTTTTCTCGCAGGTAGTGCTCCCGCCATGTGATAAGGTTTTTCAAAAACCAGTACAGACCGTTGTAGCTGTCCGATTTGAAATCGGCCAATTGCGGCACTGTGCCAAGCTGCGCCATCCACGATTGTTTTTCCTCTTCGATCGCATCCAGTTTTGTGTTGTGTGAATCGAGGTTTTGTCGGAGATTTTGGATGTCTCTATCTAGATTCTCCATTGCCAAAGCATTTTGATACGCCTCGGTCAGTTCGATCAATCGCTGCGACACATCTTCAACGCACCATTCGGTAATGGGGTCGATATTCAAAGCTTCAAAATCGCGACGACGGGTTTGTCGGGATGTGTCTTTCACCTTTGGGCGTGAAGCGAACCATGCCCAAATTGCAGCCGCGATCACCGCAACCAAGCCCCACAAAGCAGGGGAGCCGAAGAAATACATCGCCAATACCGTTGCTACTCCGAGGCCGGCGACAACAAGAATAGGCCATCGCGAAATGGCGGACGTATCTTCCGATTCTTTGAGCCAAAGTTGCAGGGACTTGATCGCCTCTTTGATGGTCTCGGAATCCTGTGTCGAATTCTTGTCCGGCAATCGGCTTTCCAGGGTGTCAATCTCCGATTTGAGAGATGCCTCCAATGCCAGGATGTCGTTGGCCTTCATAAAAAATTGATCCAACTCCCCCGATATGTGGACATCGAGCTTTGCCAAGGCTTCGGGGTCAGCCTCCGGTCCGAGTGCAACCAATGCATGGTCTGCACCGGTTGAAGCCGTCTCCAAAGCGGTTTTCTTTTCTTTAAGTGCGCGATCGAGCTCTCGCATCTCGTCAGATACCTCCTCGAGTTCGTTCATTCGGTGTGGATCCGTACCGGCTTCGGTGATCGACAAACCTTCCAGCTCCGCAGCGTTTTCCGATCGATTTGTCTTCGTGTCGGCGACACTGCGAATGGTGGCATTGCGCTTTTCTTTAAAGTCCGTCAACCGCTCAAAATCGTCTTCGCGGAGTCTTTCCAGTACTTCGGGGAAATCCGAATGGTCTGTTTCAGACCGTTCCAGACTTTGGTTTTTCACTGAGAAATCAATCGCCAGTTCGTAAAGCTCTTTGAGGATTCTGGCGCGATTGGCTTTTTCCAGATCTTTTTCCAGACCGCCGAGAGAGTTCCGTTCGGTGACCAGCGCTTCTTGTTCCCGTTGTATTCGATGGACTGCGCTGCGGGCATTTTCCACGGCTTTGTATTCCGATATGCCTTTTGAGCTGATTTGAGCGGAATACCCCAATATTTTTGCCGTCTCTTCCGGGTCGTAGCCCCCGGTGGACTGCTTGGCTATTTCTTTGGCCAAGTCGGTTCCTTTTTCCGTGAGCAGCTCGTGGACGGCGAGCATGTATCGGTGTTTTTCTTCGGGAGAAATAGGAACCGGTTGTTCTGCGATGGTCACACCGTTTCTTTGGGTGGTGACCTGTCCTGCGTATATGTTGACGTAAAACTCATTGCCTTCGCTTTTGAACCATCCCTCGGCCGACACTCCGACCGTTGCTTCGGTGGCGATCAAGTGTTGGATGGCTCGGGCGGTGGACGATTTTCCCGAGGCATTGGGGCCGTGGATAATATTGATGCCGGATGCCGGATTTTCAATGGGGCGGAGCCCGGAAGGCAAGCCGGGCATGCGACTGATGATCAGTTTTGTGAGAGTGTATCCGAGTTTCTTCATTCCGATTCCTGCACAAGTTGACCGAGCATACGCTCACATTCAGCCAATAAATAGTGATCCACAGAGTATTGCTCAGGTGCGTAAAGCCCTGAATGAATATATTCGAGATAAGTGCCACTCCGACCGATTTTATCAAATTTGTCGGCCCATTCCCTTTTCAACTTCCGAAGCCACTCGGTATCCTCTCCGTTTCGGAGTGCGAGGATGGTCTCGGCCAAAGTGCCTACCGAAGTTTTTTGTTTGGCCAATTCTTCGAGATTGTCCAGCGCGGGTTTTATTGAAAAACTCAATTTCCGCACCGTCACCTCCACCGAACCTCCCATGGCCGAGTATTCTGAGACCATATTGTGAAAGCCCTCTTCAAGTGCCGCGGGTTGGTTGGTGCGGGCATCGATCAAGACGTCGTACACGAGCATTTTGATGTGCGGGTGCTCTGCAATCACTTTTCCGGCGTTGCGACGAATCTCTTGGGTGACCGTATCACGTGAGGTTTCATCCCCTTCGAGGTTAGAGAGGCTTACCTTTAAGAATGTATAGAAGACAGGTGATAAGGGAATGACTTCGTAATCGATGAGGCTTTTGCTCCGGATGGTGACCAATACTGCGCCATGGGATCCGGGCTCTTTGGAGCTCATCGCCTGTGGCGATCCGGGATATCTCACGTGTGGATTCCTCTCTCTGACTATCCAAGGTTTGTGAATGTGTCCCAAGAGCCACACATCGACTCCTTTGTGAGAAAAGGAGTTGCTGTCCATGGGTGCATATGGGCTGTCAGGCAGGTCTACATCTCCATGGACCAGACCCACCGTGGGCGTGTCGAAATCCGTATCGGGCAAATAACACGAAGCCAATGGATCTACCGGGTCGTGGAGGGTGGTGAAAGATCTTCCCGCCAAGCGCAGGTGGTGGTTTTCCTTTTCGAAGATCTTTGTCTCCCAATGACCGTCCTTGCCCAACAGGTGTACATTGGGAAAGGATTCCGTGTCGATGATTTCGGGCAGCACGTCAAAATCGTGGTTTCCGGCGACCATGTATACCTCGATGCCATTTGACTTGAGGATTTCAAAACCTTCTTGCAGTGGCCCGATGGCCTCAAAAAACCTGTTTTCACGATCGATGATGTCACCGGTGAGCGCGACGATATCGACCTTTCGTCTTATCGCCTCGTCGATCAATCTTTTCCAAACCCACTGCGTGGAGCCGAAATCTTTGGGTGCCGGCACCTCCGAAGAGCGGCGGCCCAAATGCAAATCGCCCGTTGCCAGAATCTTTATTTCCATCGCTTCCTCAGTGTGTTTCGCTCCGAATGCGGAAAGGTTGAAGAATCACCGTTTCCTCATGAGCGAGCTAAAGTACTATTCTTTTTTGACCGATTGTGAGAGAATGTGGGAAGGTGGGGAAGGTTGAGAAAGTGAGGGAAGTGGTGGAGGTGAGAAAGGTGACTAAGGGGCGGCGGGATAACCTGCCGGGTTTATTTGGCGATGACGAAAAGACCGGTGTCGATTGACTTGATTTGCGTGAGGGTGGACGCCGGTATCCTCTCTGTGTGAGCGGGCTGCGGGAGTAGACGAAGGACAGCGCCCCTTCGTCAAGAGCTCAGGGCAGGCCCGAGAAGCTCGTCCTACGCCATACTCCCGCAACTCGCTCACAAAGAGAGATATAGGCGGTAGACCGACCCCGGCTAAAGATAAGTTGGAGAAGGTGAGAAAGGTTGAGGACTGAAGAAGGTTGAAAAGGGAGAGAAGGCCCGCCGGGGGCACGCCCCCGAGAAACAAAGGTTGAGAAGGTGGGTAAAGTGAAAACCCCGAACCATCAAATGTGGCCGGGGTGAGTGCTTGCGAGGGATAAGCGCAATTATTGCACCTCGTGGTAATCGGGCCTGTCGCCGGCGTCGTGCTTGGCGTATGCTCCACAAATTTTGGATCCGTTGGAGCAGGATTGCAAAGCGACAATGGCGAATACCGTTACGGCGGTGGCGAAGATTCTTTTGATTTTTTTCATGGAATGTCGTTCGAAATTGTCTCGTTTATATACAGCATGAGGTGGAAAAGGTTTCGATCGAAGTCAAATGAATGGAATGAAAGGGTGCAAACCGACCATAATCGGGATCAAACGACCTGTGATTTGTGGAAGCAAGCTCCGAACGATGTTCGCAGTTCAAGGGAACTGAAGCGGTATGGAAAAACGGCCTTTGTAAGGTGCCGATTCGGGAAGGGTGCGTCGGCAAGACTTGTTAATGGCATAGTCCGAAAACACCGGTTATGCCGATGACCCATCGCTGTTTTGGTGGAAGCCAAAAGAATCAACAGAAAAACGGACTGATGATGAACGAATTGACAAGGTTTTTTTTATTTTCGCACAAAATTCAGCCTTATGTCCAAATACCTACTTTTCTTGTTTTTGCTGCCCGCCTTCGTAGCGTGCAATTCCCGAATCGACCGCGGTCGAGAATGCATTTTTGCACTATTACGGCGACACCATTTCCGACGTCAACGCATTGAAGCCGTTGGAATTTTTGGCGCGAATGAAAGGCCATGACAGCTTGAATGTGAAGATCGAAGCCAAAATAAACGAGACCTGCCAAAAGAAAGGCTGCTGGATGACGGTGGACATGGAAAATGGCGAGGAAATGCGCGTGCGCTTCAAGGACTATGGGTTTTTCGTACCGCTGGAAGGCGTCGATGGAAAAATGGCCGTAATGGAAGGAGTCGCCTTTACCGATACGCTTTCGGTGGAATTTTTGAAACACTTGGCCGAGGACGCAGGGAAAACCGAAGAGCAGATCGCTGCGATAAATGAGCCGGAGGTGGGGGTGAATTTTGAGGCCCGCGGCGTGATCATCCGCGATTGAGTAAGCGCGGCTTTTATCCGATTTCGCTCCGTCGATTGCGAAGGACTTCTCGTGATGCCGGCGGTATGCTCAAACAGATTATTCCGTTCACTTATTCAAAATACCCATCGAGGAGCGTCAACTCCCAATTCCCTTCTATCTTTGTAGCCGGATGAAGCCGGTCGAAATATTGAATGCCGAACAACTCGGTATCACCATCACGCGTCTGTGCCACGAATTGGTGGAGAACCACGATGATTTTAGGCATACCGCATTGATCGGCCTCCAACCTCGAGGGGTCTTGCTCGCCGACCGAATCGTCAAGCGCCTCAGCGAAATCACCGGTCTGGACAATATCCGCCACGGTGAACTCGACATCACTTTTTACCGCGATGATTTTCGCCGCAAATCCGACCCTTCCCTTCCCGGACAAACACGCATCGATTTCGATGTCGAAAATCTGAATGTGGTATTGATCGACGACGTGTTATACACCGGTCGCACCATTCGCGCCGGATTGGATGCCCTCTTGACCTTTGGCCGTCCCGCCAAAGTGGAACTCCTGGCGCTGATCGACCGGCGTTTCAGCCGGCACTTGCCGATTCAACCCGATTACATCGGACGGACCGTCGACTCAATCGCCCATGAAAAAGTGGGGGTAGAGTGGCGGGAAACCACAGGTGTGGACCGCGTCACATTGTCGTCCGTAAACTCCGACTTATGAGTCAGTTGAGCACAAAGCATCTCTTGGGCATCAAGGACCTCACTGCGGAAGACATCGGTTTGATATTTGAAACGGCAGATCAATTCAAGGAAGTTTTGAGCCGGCCGATCAAAAAGGTGCCGTCGCTGCGCGACATTACCGTGGCTAACTTGTTTTTCGAGGATTCCACCCGCACCAAGCTCAGCTTTGAATTGGCCGAGAAGCGGTTGAGCGCCGACATCATCAATTTTTCCTCTTCTTCATCGAGCGTCAAAAAAGGGGAAACCCTCATCGATACGGTCAACAATATTTTGGCGATGAAGGTCGATATGGTGGTGATGCGTCACCCCAACCCCGGAGCGCATAATTTTTTGGCCAAGCATATCAATGCCAAGATCATCAACGCCGGCGACGGCACCCACGAACACCCGACCCAGGCTTTGCTGGACGCCTACTCGATACGCGAGCGCCTCGGTGAGGTGGCGGGAAAAAAGGTCGCGGTGATTGGCGATATCATGCACTCGCGCGTGGCTTTGTCCAACATACTCTGCCTCCAAAAGCTCGGCGCCGAGGTGATGGTCTGCGGGCCAAAAACATTGTTGCCGAAATACATCGACACCTTGGGGGTTAAGGTCGAAACGGATTTGAAAAAAGCCTTGCTGTGGTGCGACGTCGCCAACGTGCTGCGCATACAGCTCGAGAGGCAAGACATCGCATACTTTCCATCCTTGCGCGAATACACCATGTTGTATGGGTTGACCTTGCCTTTGCTCAACTCCATAAACAAAGACATCGTGGTGATGCATCCCGGACCGATCAACCGCGGCGTGGAGGTATCGAGTGAGCTCGCCGACAGTCCGCACAGCATTATTTTGCGCCAAGTAGAAAACGGGGTGGCCATTCGCATGGCCGTGCTCTATCTTTTGGCCGGAAAAATCGAACGCAGGGCTCAAAAATGATTAATAGTTCTATATTTGGAATCACCTATCCACTCTATACCATACCATGAATTTCATTGTCGATAAGGAAGAGAAACACGCACTGGTCACCTCGAAGGTTGAGAAGCTCGACTCGCAGACCGCCCCCGATTTGAAATCGGAGTTGGTTTTGTTGACCAAAACCGAAGGATATAGAAATATCGCCGTCGATCTTTCCTCGGCTCGGTATTGTGATTCCAGTGGTTTGAGCGCCTTGCTCACCGGCAATCGCCTTTGCAAAGAAGCCGAAGGAGTCTTCGTTTTGGCCGGGGTTCAGCCTTCGGTGCAAAAACTTATATCCATTTCCCAACTCACCTCGGTGCTCAACATCGTGCCGACGGCGAATGAGGCTGTCGACTTGATTATGATGGAGGAGATTGATAGGGAGTTGGGGGAAGAGTGAGGATTGTCCACCCACAAAGTCCAATAGCTTCGCAACGCTCGCGAGACGCGAGCAGCTTCATTAACTTGACCCTTAACCATTAAGAATTCCTTCACGCGCCCCCGCGAGGATTTTTCGACTTCTTGTTTCATTTGATCGCAGTATGGTCGTCACTCACGAGACGCGAGCAGTTGCATAAGCCGCAAACGTGGCGGCACCTTTTTATACCGAAAAATATTTTTCAGTCTTGTCACGTCGTTTTCTGAGCAAAGCTCAGCCTGTTTGCGCCGTAGCGAGAAAACCGTGTCGAGCGAATGCGGGCGACCGCGTCCCAAAATCTTACCTTTGCCTTTTTGTCAAAAACCTTGGAATCGCGGCACATCGTGACATCGAATGAAATTTGAAACGACCATCTTGGGTTGTGGTTCCGCCACGCCGACCATGCGTCATCAGCCCACTTCGCAACTGGTGGAACACAACGGGCACTACCTTTTGTTTGATTGCGGTGAAGGCACCCAATTGCAATTGCGCAGGTATTCGCTGAAGTTTCAAAAGATCAACCACATTTTCATCACCCACACCCACGGTGACCACTGCCTGGGCTTGCCCGGCTTGATCTCAACCATGCATTTGCTCGGAAGAACCCGACCCCTCCACATATACTCTGCCCCCGAGTTAAAAGAAGCCGTCGACCTTCAACTCCGCGTGTCGCATTCGCGGTTGCGCTTCGAATTGGAATGGCATGCCACCGATCCGGTCAATCCCAGCGTGTTGCTCGAGTCCAAGGCCTTCACCGTTTCCGGTTTTCCATTGGTCCACCGCGTGCCTTGTACCGGGTTTTTGATTACCGAAAATGACAAACCGCGACACATGCGCGCCGAATGCATCGACAAGTACGACATTCCTTTTGTGCGGATTCGGCAAATCAAACAAGGCGCCGATTTCGTAATGGCCGACGGCAAGATCATCCCGAACAGCGAGCTCACCTTCGACCCCGACCCGCCTCGATCCTATGCATTTTGCACAGACACCGCCTATTCAATTCGAACGGCCGAGTACATCCGAGGCGTCGACGTGGTATACCATGAAAGCACATTTTTGGAAGGCATGGCTGAACGCGCATCCGAAACTTTCCACAGCACGGCACGTCAAGCCGCCAAGGTCGCCTCGCAGGCCGGCGCCGGCCAACTGGTTTTGGGACACTATTCCGCGCGGTATCGATGTTTTACACCGTTTTTGGAGGAGGCCAAAACCGAATTCGACAATACCATCCTCGCCACCGAAGGGCTAACGATATCCATCGGAAAGCAGGCTTGAGCCGCTTCTTTATTTTCATCATCCGAATACGATCGGAACGGTTATCTTTGCTATTTAAAAACAATCTAAATAGTTTCTGTCAATAGAGTCAGTGTCCGATTCAGAAAGTCCAGGAGCACGGCTTGCGAAGCCTCTAGAAACCGCAGTTTACTTGGGTAAATGAGGATTTCGAGGGGCGAGCGTAACGCAGCTATTTGACTTTGTGAACGGACACTAAATAATGACCGCCCAAAGTGCGCGGCTTGTAACCAAATCACCGGCCAAAGCATCAAATTCCTTCCGGAGCAATGCCGATGGTGAGGGATGAACTGAACAGGCTCCCGATGAGCAAAAAGATAAATGTCGTAATTGCGGAGAGCAATCCACTGGTGCAGATTGGATTGAAAACGGTATTGAATCAAACGGAAGATATCGCCATTATCGACGTCGTCAACAATGAAGAGGCATTGATTCTCGCCCTCGAATCGCACCAAATAGACGTGATACTCTTGGATTTTACCGAAGTCGGCTTCAGCCTTGAGACGGTTCCCAATATATTGAAGGCCTCACCGAATTCACGGGTAGTGGCCATCACTCCCGATCAGGAAGGAACCACCATCGTCAATGCCCTCAAGGCCGGCGTACGCAGCTATGTCAAGAAAGATTGCGATTTCGATGAAATCGTGTCTTCCGTTAGGCAAACCGCGCGCGGCAACAAATTCTTTTGTGGCAAAATACTCGAGAGCATCCACCGCTCCCACATCGATCCCGAAGACGAATCGATTCGCGATTTCACTTGCGAACCGGTACAACTGTCCGAACGCGAACAAGAGATCATTACCCTGATCGCCGAAGGATACACCAATGGGGCCATTGCGGAAAAACTCTTCCTCAGCCCACACACGATCAACACTCACCGAAAGAACATCATGCAGAAACTCGGCGTCAAAAATACCGCCGCCATTGTGATGTACGCTGTCAAAACCCACTTGGTCAACGTCAACAAGTTCCTGTTCTATTCGCCATAGTGCTCACCGAGATCTTCCGATCTGCGTGAAATTCATGCGCTCGCATGGGCAATTTGTCTAATTTCGCCGGTTATGAAATTGATAGCCGACAGCGGATCCACGAGCACGGATTGGAGACTCATCCCATCCACCGGTGACATATACGCGTTTACCTCCGAGGGAATCAATCCCTATTTCCACACCGTGGAGTCCATTGCCGCCGTCCTGCTGCGACTGGATATGGGCATCCATTCCGTCGCCGACGTTTCGGAAGTTTACTTTTATGCGGCCGGAGCCAATACGCGAATGACAATGACCATTCTACGCCGCGGTTTTGAACAGGCATTCCCCGAAGCCGAAATCCATATTATGCACGATCTTCTCGGGGCGGCACGCGCGCTTTTCAATGGCCAATCAGGCATCGCCGCCATCCTCGGCACCGGCTCCAATTCCTGCTTGTACATAGATGGTCAAATCCGGCTAAACCTCGGTGGCCACGGATATATCCTCGGCGATGAAGGCAGCGGGATGCACCTCGGACGAAAAGTAGTCCGCGATTTCATGAACGATCTCATGCCCGAAGACATTCGGGGCCTGTTCACCGAAGATTATGATTATTCGAAAGAGGAAATCACTTTCAACGTGTACAAAGAGCCGTTTCCAAACCGGTTCCTCGCCTCATTCAGCAAATTCGTCTGCGAGCGCGCCGGCCATCCCTATATTGATGCTTTGATCGATGATGCCTTCACAAAATTTTTCGAACGCTACATCATTCGCTACGACGATTACCGAAATTATCCACTGCGAATCGTCGGGTCCATCGGTCATTATTTTGAGGCACCGCTCAGGGAATGCGCCGACCGTTACGACATTCGGATAGACAGGATACTGCAGGCCCCCATCGATGGATTGATCGAGTATCACGCGACCTCTCTCGACCGGGACTGAGTGCGGTTCCACGGATTGTGAGAATTTTCCGGAGTTTCCAGCCTTTGTTTTGGGCGCAGCACCGACAGGCTTTCCCCACCTCCCATATTTCCCCATCTTCTCCGCTTTTTTTGGCGTGCCCCCGGCAGACTATTCTCACATCCCACACTTTCTCAACGTTCCCCACCTTCCTCTTGCCGGGGTCGGTCTACCGCCTGTATCTCCCTCTGCGAGCGGGTCGCGGATCGCTGCCGAGGGACAGCGCCCCTTCGTCAAGAGCTCAGGGCAGGCCCGAGAAGCTCGTCCCGCGGCATTGCGAGCAGCCCCGCTCGCAGAGGGAGGATGCCGGCGTCCGCCCTCACGCTGTCAAGGGTTAATTGTCAATGGTCTTGGTCGCGAGAGGCCGCGAAGGGGTCTCGAAAGTTTTGCACTTGGATTTTAACAATCCACACATGCGAATTTATCGACAAAAACTATTTCGCCTTGAGTTTGTGCAGCCAGCCAAATTCGCGGTCCATTTCAAAAAATACGATCCGCAAAAAGGAGTAGACCGGGATGGCCGCGATCATGCCGACCACGCCACCCAAAGTGCCGGCGACCAAAATCACCAAGAAAATTTCCAGGGGATGGGCGTGTATGCTGGTGGAAAAAATCTTCGGTTGAAATACGTAGTTGTCGATCAATTGCGCGGAGGCAAAGACGATGATCATTCCAAACAGCTTTGGGCGTATCAACTCGACGAAACTTGCATCGATATTGTTGGTCACCAAGATGAAGGCCCCGAAAGATGCTCCAATCCAAGGCCCGAGGTAAGGCACCAAATTGATGATGCCGGCGAAGATCGCGATAAGTATCGCATTTTCAACTCCGACGATGCTGAGGCCTATGAACACTACTATGGCCACCGCAATGACTTGGATCAACAATCCCACGAAATAACGACTCAACGTTTTCTGGGTATTGCGCATGATGTTTCTCGCTTGAGGCTCTTGAGATTTTGGGGTGAGCGCCATTACAACGCGAGGCACCATTTGGCGGTCGCTCAAGAAGAAAAAGGAGATGAACGCAACCGAGAAAAGCCCGATCAAGAAGTTGCCGAAAGCACCCGCAACGGCATTGAGAAGGGAAGGCAGTAGAGAGATGTCCAAGCGGTTGAAAATGGATCGAATCAGCTCTGAAGCGTTGAACTGGGTGTGGTCGGGATTTATTTTCGATAATGATCTGTTGACCCAATCGATCACCGGCTCCAATGTGTTTTCCACTTGTCCCGGATCAAACCGGGTCAATACGGCCGCCTCTTCAAAAATCATCGGAACGAACAGCCAAGCGAGCAAACCGAGAACGGAGAAGATCACCAACAAGGTGACGGCGGCCTTCAAACCATTGGGAAGGTGCCGACCGCGAATGGTCAAAGCGTCGAGAGCGGTAACGATCGGGCTGCCGATAAGTGCCACAACCCCGGCGATCGACAGATATACCAAAATGGCGCTCGACTGATAAATCAGCCAACCCACCACGAACAGCAGTCCGAGGATCAACAGTAATTTCAGGGTTTTTGCTATCATTCGTCAGGTATGGGAGATTGGTTGATAATCGCCGCAAAGAAAAGCATTAATCGTCTAACCGGCAGCGGGGGCGGCCCGACTTTTTCAATCGTTGGCACATTGATCCGAAGAGGGAAATGGCTGACAAGAGGGTCAATTTTTAGGCAAGGGGATTTTGCTCTTGACAAACCTGCCGGTGCCGGTGGCCAAAACGCGGTTTTTCGTATCGACCAACTCTGCTCGGGCCACCCACAGATTTCGCGATGAGTGGATGACGTGCCCCGTCGCTTTCAGCTCCCCCGATTGCACCGGTCGCAGAAAGTCCAAATCAAACGAAGTGGTCAATACAAACACGTCCGGCACCCCGGAATTGACGGCGAAGAAACAGGCATCGTCCAAAAGTTTGAAATATACCGATCCGTGAAGTGCGTCCATGCCGTGGTGGAAATCCTCGCTGACTACCCACGAGATTATGGTCGCCCCTTCGGATATGGAAATGGTGGAGCCGGGGTATTGCCGTCGGTTGATGTTCGCGGTGAGGTAGGCCTTTTCCAGGACACGATAATGATTTTGATCCATGTGATTTATAATGGGCATTTCTAATAACTCTCCTCGGTTGTCAACTTGTCCTTTTTCCCGGCTGCTGCGTTGACGAAATGCTCAATTAGCCCTGCAAAAATCCGCTATGGTCGCCTTGTATCCGAAAAAAACCACTGCGTCGTCATTCCCGGGAGAGTTATTGGAGAAGCCCTAAAATGAAAAGTGAAATGTACACAATATCGTCCGCGGGGGTTATCGATGGAATGCGTGAGTGTTTTAGAGCTATTTTTCTTTCGTTTCTCCCTCATGGATTCTCGAAATCACCATGTAATTACCACAAATTATGGATGGCCAAGAAATGTTAGAATGCTTTTAGCTCTTAGGGAAACGGTACTTGTATGACGATAATCACGTTTTGGGAAACCCCTGTGATTAAAGGTTTTTAACGCGGTCCACACTCAACTTGCACTTACATTTGCCGATATATTTCTAACCAAAACTTTTATAAAATGAACACACAAAAGGCATCCCTGTTCATGGGATTGTTGCTCCTTACCGGCTCCGTCGGTATGGCACAGAGCAAAATGAACGACCTAACCGCGGAATTTCCTCGGACAACCACTACAGAAAAACTTTTGGCCGATCAAGTCCAAAAAGTATCCGATTACCTTGTAGAATTGAAGACTGCGGATGTCAAGAGCACCAAAAGGATTCAAAACCAAATGGGCAAATGCCAAATCGAGATTCTTCGTCTCAATGAAAAATTGCAAGAGGAAGAAGTGACCGCCGCTGCCAATAGGATTCCGACTGTTACGGCCGTGGAAAAATATGATTTCGATGAGTTTGAAAACTCATTGACAGTGCGTGAATTTTTGTTGGAGAACAATGCAGACAACCGCGTTTGGAACTTGCATTTTTCAAGTGAAGAAGCCGGTCCTGCGGACATCAAAGTCTTGACCCCCGGCAGACAGATCGCTTTTCACGATCACATCGCTGATTTCGATGGACGCTACAACGCGAAATTCATTCCTGATCACAAAGCAGGTGGCATGTGGTTTGTACACATTACCATCGGTGATAAAGCAACTACAAAAAAGTTGGTTTTTGATTGATAGAAAGATCATAGGCTGAACCGACAAACCCGGGGCGTTATTCGCTTCGGGTTTTTTTATTGTCATCGTGAATACCTGCATATTTATATCTCGCTCAGGTCACGCACCCCAATTTCTCTTTGAATAATGGGGAGCATTGATTCTTGTGTAGTTACGGGGTTCAACGTACATTGTCGAAGAATGTAAAAACCATATTTTCTTACCGGACAGCTCACTTGGTACGGTTCCGGATAAGGAGTTGACGTCATACCATCGGGGGGGGTAACGAGACTTGTCCCGCGCAAGTATTTATCAATAGAAACTACACCATGCACAAACAACTCGTATTGCTAACCTTCGTTTCATTTTTTTCAGCTACGGCGTTGTTATCGCAAAGCGATACGGTGCGTGTTGCGTCTTCCATTGATTCGGTGCGCATATATTTTCAAGGTGCACGTGTAGAGCGCTCTGCTCGGGTGAACCTTAAGGCCGGTGAATTTACTTTGGCTCTGGTGGGTTTACCCGCTCGCATGAACTCCGACCACATAGAGGTGAGTGCGGGAGACAATGCCGAAATCCTCGCATTTAAGCATCGGGTGGGGGTGAATAAGCCGCAAGATTTAAGCAAAGCATCAGAGAAATGGATCCAAATTCGCCAAAAACTCGAATACCGCACCAAAGAGGTACTCAATCAAAAGCAGGTATTCGAAGTGGAAGAGCAACTGCTGATGAACAATATGAAAATCGGTGGAAGCGAGCGCGGAGCTGATGCTGCGAGTATTGGCGCTGCTGCCGATCTCTTCCGGACCCGGCTCAATGAAATTCGCCGTGGTAAATTGAAATTGGACGCTCGCTTGGATGCGATTCGCGACAGCATTGCGACCGTCAATAAAAAGCTGAACGTTGTAAAATCGCAGTTGGAGGCGCCGCAAGGCGAGGTCTGGATTCGGATCCTTGCGAAAAACACCGGAACGATCCATCTCGGATTGAGCTATTTTGTCGAAGCGGCAGGCTGGGAGCCCACGTATGATTTTCGGGTTCGCGAAATATCCGACCCCTTGGAAATGACCTACCGCGCCAAGACCTATCAATCTACCGGTGAAGATTGGAACCGAGTCCCACTTATTTTTACGTCGGGATATCCCGCCATGAGCGGCGAGGTGCCGGAAATGGAACCTTGGTACATCAACCGGCCACAGCCATTTCCCGACCGCCGAACGCCACGGGGACAAGGTTCGCTGATGGGAACGGTAACCGATGCATCAACGGGCGAAGCTTTGCCCTTCGTCAATGTCACCTTGCGGGTGGGAGATGACATTCGCTACGGCACCGCCACCGATGCGGAAGGCCGTTATGCTTTCAAACCGGTCGACGCCGGACGGTACGACCTTCTTGCCGGATACGTGGGTTATGAAAATTTCTTCCGGCCCT
>CAJDXB010000060.1_pt1 | contig 20338 bp, 21 predicted proteins | sample 7391691 | NCBI WGS metagenome assembly CAJDXB01 (sample SAMEA7055747, study PRJEB34461) | soil metagenome | biome: terrestrial ecosystem; feature: Peninsula; material: soil | place: Antarctica | collected 2016 | reverse complement strand
GGCATGGGTGCGGTGGTTGTGGGAGATATATATGAGCCCGGAACGTATATCGGCATTCCTGCCAAACCGTTGAAAACCCCTCGAACATGAATTCCATCTGTGTCGCCACGGTGGTGTACGATCAAGATCCGAACTTTGTCATTGACTATGTACACTCTGTGCTCCATCAGACCGATGTGGATTTTGATCTCGTGTTGTGCAACGATGGATTGCCCGAGTTTTCTTCTTTAAAGAATCGGCTCGGAACAAAGCGAATCACCGAAGTGCGGCCGCGCGAAACCCGATTCGGTCATCGGTTGGCGCTCATCGATGCAGCAGTGAAACAGGGTTATCAAAACCTGGTGTTTTACGACTTTGACGACGTGATGCCGGTCGATTATATCGCTGCCATGCGAAAGTACGTCGCGTCGGACTTTGCCGTATCCGATCTCTCGGCCATTGATGAAACCGGGAAAGTCAAGTCTTCATCCATATGGACTAAAAAACTGACGAAATGGGACAAGATCGATGCGTCCCATTTAAAGCAATACAACATGGCCGGCTTCGGCAATACCATGCTCAATCTTCAGAGATCGTGGATTACGGAATTTTCCATGGATCTGAACAGCGTCGACATACCCGATTGGTTTTTTTTCTCGGTCAATGCGATCAAAAATGGATTTTCAGGAGTGATTAATGTGGAGGCGCCGATGAGATACCGTTCCCACGCTAAAAATTTTATTGGACTCAACACACTTTCTGCGGATCAAAGGTTGCGAATGAAGCAGAATCATTACAAGGTGTTACATTTGGAACTGGAAGGTTTCGAAGAGGAATCATCCAGAGACCATAGAGTGAATCCCGTTCCTTCCCCGTCGGACTTTTGGTGGGAGTGAAAAGTTTGAACATGCCTAACGACAATATGGATTTAACGAATACTTACCGCATCGCCTCGGGCCGTCCGCCCTACGTCATCGCAGAAATCGGCGCCAACCACAACGGCGACATGGATTTGGCGAGGACAATGATCGACGCGGCCAAAGAATGCGGAGCCCACGCGGCGAAGTTCCAATCTTGGGATAATGAGACACTTATCGCTCGCGAAGAATACGACCGCAACCAATCTTACGACGATTCTCCGAAAAAACACTTCGGGTCTCTGAAGGAAATGGTCACCAAGTACTATCTGCGAAAGGAGCAGCACCGCGAACTGGCCGATTATTGCAAATCCATCGGTATCGATTTCATCTCGACGCCGTTTTCCATCCGAGAAGCCGACCTGCTCGATGAACTCGATGTGCCGTTTTTCAAAGTGGCGAGCATGGACATCAATTATTACTCCTTGCTCGACGCTTTGGCCGAACGCGGCAAGCCCATTGTCTTATCTACCGGAATGGCGACTTTGTGGGAGATCGATAAAGCGGTGGAACGCCTTGTGAAACGCGGTGCCGACCGCGTGGTTCTTTTGCACTGCGTATCGATTTATCCTCCAAAATACGAAGACATCAATTTGCGCAATATTCCGATGCTGCGCGACGCTTTCGGCCTGCCGGTGGGGTTTTCCGATCACACCATTGGATACTCCATCCCATTGGCTGCCGCTGCCCTCGGGGTGTGCATCATCGAAAAACACTTCACCACGGACAAGAATTTGCCGGGGTGGGACCACGCCATCAGTGCCGACCCGGAAGAGATGCGCATCATTTGCCAAGAATCCGCCAACATCGTCACCGCCATGGGAACGAGCCGTCGAATTGTTTCGGAAGACGAAGAGAACAAAAAATCCAAATTTCGACGCAGTTTGGTCGCCGCACATGACATCCAATCCGGAACGGAAATTTCGGCGGAAGACCTCACCGCCAAACGACCGGGCACCGGAATACCACCCGATCAAATGGAATTCGTGGTGGGACGCAAAACCGTTACCGATATCCGAGCCGACGAACTCATTAAATGGGAAGCGTTGGCATGATGAAGACAGTGGCCTGCATTACGGTGAGAATGAGCTCAACTCGGTTGCCATTAAAAGCCCTTCGTGATATCTTACCTGGAGTAACCATGTTGGATTTTCTCATTCATCGAATCAAGGAATCGCGCCTTGTTAATGGGATTTATATCTGTACTTCCACAGAACCGTTGGACGACATTCTTGAAGATGTTGCCGCGAGAAACGATGTGAGAATTTATCGAGGCTCATTGGAGAATGTGGTTGAACGACTGCAAGGAGTACGAAAGATCGAGCAACCGGACTATTTGATCCGCCTCACCGGTGACAATCCATTCATCGATGCCATCTTACTCGATAAACAGATTGAAATGGCCATAGAAGAATCACTCGACTATGTGCGCTTGACCGATGTGCCGCTTGGTGCCACCGGAGAGGTGATAAAATCCGAGGTCATCGACACACTTGAAAACTTTATGTCACCGGATGTAAGCGAATACCTGATGCTTTATCTTTTTGATCCCGACCATTTCAAATGTGGAATGATCAAGCCTTTTACAGAAGATTACTCAGACTTGTGGGCAACAGTTGATACGTCGGAAGACTTAAGAAAAGCCCGACATTTGGCAACAGCTCTCAGAGATGTCCAAGACTTTTCATTAAAACGGCTTGTATCGGAACTGAAATGTCTTAAAGAGCCGGGTTCAGCAGGGGATTCAATGATTAAATTACCCCGTGGAGAGACCATGACTTACTCGGATTTTCAAAGAATGATGGAGTTTAGAAAATCCAAAGCTTTGACAAGAGAAATCCACTCTATAGATCCGCCATCCAAATGAATGCAAAGATTAGGCGAAAATGAGCATTCCCGACGTGATACAGGTTTCAATATGTGAATCGAGACTTGATTAAGACTTTACTTGTGGTGGACTAGTTAACGTCGTAAAAACTTTGATTTGATAGAAAACAAACTCATAGACGATTCATCCTCTACCCTTGAAGACGCATTGCGGCTTTTGGATCGGGGAGGGGTAGGTTTTTTGCCCGTGGTGGATGAAAGAGGAAGACTAACCGGCGTCATCACCGACGGCGACGTGCGTCGCGCTTTTCTCGATCGCCGATTTGAACTGGAATACGTCATCAACCGCAAGCCCGTGACCATGCCGATCGTCAGCTCGCGCACGGAGGTGCTCAAAGAACTTCACCGCATTCACCGACGGCACATGCCTTTGGTAAATGCAGAGGGAGTGTTGCAGGATGTCGTGGTCTTGAACGGTTTCGATGCACCATCCAAATCCAATTGGGTCGTGATCATGGTCGGTGGACTCGGTTCGCGGTTGGGAGAACTGACCAAGAACGTGCCCAAGCCGATGCTTGACGTCGGTGGCAAACCACTGCTCGAGCGATTGGTGGAATCTTTTACCGATTATGGTTTTCGCCGGTTTATATTCTGCGTTAATTACAAGAGCGACGTCATTGAATCGTATTTCGGCGATGGCTCCAAGTGGGGCATCCAAGTGGAATACACGAAAGAAAAAAAACGCATGGGCACTGCCGGCGCATTGGGACTGATCGACTTTCCCATCAATGAGCCCTTGATCGTAACCAATGGAGATGTGCTCGCTTCCATCAATTACGAAAGCTTGTTGAATTACCACATCGATTCGAGATCTGTCGCCACCATGTGCGTACAAAAGAGGAGTATTGAAATCCCCTATGCCCGTGTCGAAGTCAATGAAAACAACGAAATCACAAATTTGGTCGAGAAACCGACCCAAGACTTCAAGATCAATGGCGGCATATATGTCTTGAGTCCTCAGACCCTCGACAAATTGGACAAAGGAAAGTTTCTCGATATGCCGGACCTGTTTATGAAACTCATTGGCGACGGTGAGAAAGTGAGCGCTTATGCCCACGATGACTATTGGATAGACATTGGCAGGCCCGGCGATTACCGCCGCAGTTTGGACAACCGCTATCTTTGAGTTTTATGCAAGAGTATAGCTTCCGCGATACACTCGACGTCTTGGACAAGATCGAAACGCGGGAAATAGCGGCATCCTTTCAATTCGAAGGAGTCGACCTTTGGCCTTTGTTTCGCATGCTTCTGCTGTTTCGACGTACGGAAGTCAAAGTGATCGCCGGAGGGCCAAATAGATTGAATGCGCCTGCACGGCTGAAGCTGAAGTTGAAGAAACTGACTGAAAAGGTAAAATTATTGTCACCTGAAGACGATAATGCGCCCACCGAAAAAGTTTGGGCGCTCTACGATGAAACGTATTACGACGAAATCCCGGGACACCGCCGGTACCACAAATTTCTCGACCCAATCGTTGAAAAAGACCCCGATCGCTTTCTAAGAATCTCGACCAAGGGAGCATCCGAACCTCCTGATTTCATCGGTACGGCCAAGTGGAATATGGCACACAGTGCACACCACGATTACTTTTGGATGGTTGAGCGTCTGCGCATGTCCAAAGCCATAGGCCGGCAGTTGGAGGGGTTTTTCACCAAAGACATTACCGAAGCCGTGCCGTTCCACAGGTTTTTGCGCAGTGCTTCTTATGTGATGTATTACGCCGATCTCTACGGTGGACTGATGGAAAAATATCGTCCCGCCGCCATACTTTTGGTCTGTTATTACGACGAGCAAAAATTCGGGCTCATTCATGCGGCTCGTCAATATGGAGTTCCCGTGGTAGATATTCAACATGGATCCCAAGGACAAAATCACATCATGTACCACCATTGGAAGGAGCATGTAAGTGATGGATTCAACACGTTGCCATCTGTTTTCTGGTGCTGGAGCAATTATTGGGCGACGAGATTGAGAGCGTCAGGTGAAAGTTTCACAAGTGGCTTCACCGTCTCAACCGTCGGGCACGTTTGGTTCGATAAACTTTCGGAAATCATGCTGCCACGCATGCATTCCGCCAAGCTGTCCATTCCCAAAAACAAACCAACCGCCTTGTTTGCGGTGCAACCCGCCAATTTTGAAGATACGGTCCATTTTCTACGCGAGGTAATGGATGCCGACAGGGATCGGTTTTGGATGATCCGCCTCCATCCCCGGATGGTCGCCGATTTGCGCCGTTTTCTCGAGGAGCTCGAAGGTTATGAAGATCAATACGACATCGTGGATGCCACGCGGATGCCGCTATCTGAAGCCGTCGCTTTGGCTGATGTGGTCGTGTCTTTTTGGAGTACGGTCTTGCTCGATGGATTGTATCTCGGTAAGCCGGGAGTTGTGGTTCACCAAAATGGAAAAATTGCCTTTCGGGAACTTATCGAGCAGGGATATCTCAGCTACGCGGAAACGCCCGAGGACTTCGTGAGTACGGTCGCAGCAATCAAAGGTGGAAAAGTATCGGTTCCCGCAGATTTTGAGAGTCCCGCCCGAAATCTCGTCGACTTAGTCGACCGATTGTTGGTGTCCAAATCGACGAGCGTATAGCCATTTGAATTTCAGTGATATGCGCCGAATCCATGGAAGTGATTTCCAATATTTATCAAACATTTCCGGATCGGTGCGCCGTGCGGTGATCAAGGAATTTTCCAGACGGTCGTATATTTTTTTCATCACGTGAGGCCGACGGCCGGGAAGTGACCGAAACACCTTTGCCAAAGTGGAGTAACGGATCAAATTTTTTTCCATTTGAGATTTTCCCGACCAAATGCCGCCCTCGTGCATTCGGTACATCGAATAAACACCGGGAACCAATCGCGCGGGTTTTTCCGACAATGCCGCCGCGAGTATGAACACATCGGGGTTGGGCACGGAGAAAAATGACATGGGAAATTTTCCGGCCAAGACGCTTCGTCTCATCATCACCGAATTCATCGACGGCCCATGGCCGTCGATTAAATCTTCCAATCGAAACAAATCCAGTCCGCTCATTTCGGCCTTGGCTTCAACTACTTGGCCCGTTGCGTCCATTTTGCCGTATTGAGAATAGACCATGTCCGTGTCATCGTAGAGCAAGAGCTTTTCGAGTTGTTTCGCAAGTTTTTCGGGCGAAACCCAGACGTCGTCGCCTTCGCAATAGGCGATGTAATCGCCGCGGCATTGACCCAAAGCAAATTCAAAATTTTTGGCCGGCCCGAGGTTTTTATCTTGAAGGAAAGAGCGAATACGAGAATCGCGCTTGGCCATTTCTTGGATGCCGGTATAGGTACCGTCAGGCGAAGCATCATCAGAAACCACGATTTCCATGTCGAATGGGCCTCGCTGTTCCATCACTCCGTGCAAACACTCACGGATGTAATCCTCGTGTCTATAGGTCAATACGATGACGGAAATATTAGGTCTCATGTCACAACCGGCTCAAGAATTTGATGACCTTATCCTGTTCAGATGTATTAAGATCGTGATACATGGGCAGACATAAGACTCTGCCCGCTTTGTTTTCGGCCACCGGACAAGGCCGATTGACCACATAATCGAGCTTGTTCAGGGCCGGATGGAAATACCTACGGAGTTCAATGCCCTCCCTCTCGGCACGGCCTAATACATCTTCGGCGGAAAAACCCGTGGGCAAGAAAATAGGGAAATATGCTCCATTGAAACCCTTTTCTTCCCTGGGGACCATCAATTCAAATCCTTGTTTCAATTCGGTGCGGTAACGGTACCATTGTTCCCGTCTGCGAGATATGAGTTCGTCGGCCACCTGTAGGTTGAGCAAGCCCATCCCCGCTTGAAACTCATCCATTTTTCCGTTGATGCCCGAGTCGTGAAACACGTTTTGTCCTGCGTGTCCGAAATTTCGTTTTCTATCCATCCCGTCTTTAGCTTCGGCCGTTTTGCTTATGATCAGACCACCGCTGACGGCATGAAACAGCTTGGTGGCGTGAAAGCTGAGCACGGATATATCACCTCTTCGCAGCACTGATTTTCCACGGTAGCCCGTCCCAAAGCAGTGAGCGGCATCGAAGATCAAAACTAGCCCGTGTTCCTCGGCCAAAGCTTCGAGGGCCTCAATGTCGCAAGGGTTTCCAAAAACGTGGGTCGCGAGGATGGCGGAGGTACGGTCGGTTATTTTTTCGCGAACTTTTTCGGGGTCGATGGTGAGCCCATCGGGTTCGATGTCGGCAAATATCGGCTCCAGGCCCTGCCAGCTTATGGTGGATGTGGTGGCGACATATGAGAATGGTGTGGTGATGACTTCACTTCCCGCAGGGAGGGATTGCAAAGCCAAGAGAAGGCCCGTCGTACCGCTGTTGACTACGGTCACATAGGGCAAATCGAAATATTCGGCGATTTCGGATTCGAATCTCTGTACCAAGATCCCGTGGTTGGTCAGCCATCGTCGGTGCCAGATATCGCGCACCAGTTTCTCGAAGTCTTCCACGGGAGGCAAATAGGGTCGGGTGGCGGGGATCATTGAATGGGGGTTTTGTTCAACCATGGCAGGGATTTTACCCGTGGTTCAATGTTCAAAAAATCAGCGAGCTGCGACACCGCATCGACTTCCGAGATTTCCAATACCAAGAGATCCTTCCGTTCACCGAAGTACTCGATTACGTTTTTACGGTGGTTTTTATAGGCGGCGATCAGGTCTTCGCGGTTGTATGGATCGTCGGGAGGGCTGTCGTATAGCGCGCGATTGGCCAACCATGCAAATCCCGGATATCGGTAGGTGGAATTCTCCAGGTCTCGACGATTGGGAATGCGTTCACAGTCACCGAAAATGCCCCGGTGAAAATTTGTCAATGACTCATACCACGTTTCGGGTCTGTCTCGCAAAGTGAGGATGAACCGCGAGCCGGGAAAAGCCTTATCGAGAATGCGGAAAGTGCCGGGAGCGCTGAATGGCAAGTCTTGAAAGAAATCGGCCGTTTGCACGAGTTCCTTCAAACCGTCCCACCGGTTTTGGACATAATCGGACATCAACAACTCCCCTCGGGTTTGATCGCCGCTTTGAAAACCATGTTCCACCATGAATTTCTCCAGCGAAGTGGTGCCGGTTTTATTGAATCCGATGCAAAAGACTTTATTGCGGTGCATAAATGTGCCGGCATCCCGTGGCCGGAGGCTTATATTTGCCGGTCAGGCAGCTCCAAATATCTTGAAAGTTTCGGTAATCATCCCATTGTACAATCAGAAGGCCTTTGTGAAAGACGCCATCGATTCGGCTTTGAGCCAATTTGAAACGGGAGAAGTCATTGTAGTCGATGACGGTTCGACCGATGGAGGAGGAGATTTGGTGCAAGAACTCGCTCTAGACAGTGAGAGATTGCACGTGTTGACACACACCGACAATGCGCGCAAAGGGGTGGGGGCATCGCGAAATCTCGCCATGGAGGTGGCCCGCTTTCCTTTTTTGGCATTTCTCGATGCCGACGATTACATGTTGCCCGATCGGTTTGCATACACCCGCCGCCTGTTTGAGCAAAGCCCCGAGGCCGATGCTGTGGCCGAAGCGCTTGGATACAAGAACGATGCGACCAAAATCACCATGTTGAACAAATCCATTGCCCCCGAGGAGATGTTCTTTGAAATGGAGCCATTCGGAAGAGCGGGGCACTTCTCGGTTTGTGGCCTAACGGTGCGAAAAGAAGCAATGGATCGCGCCGGACTTTTTGACCAAGAGCTCCGCATTGGTGAGGACACCGATTGGTTGGCCCGATTGGCTTTGACGAGCAAGGTTTTTTCGGGTGACTTGTCTCGGCCGGTGGCCATGCGGCGCTTACACGATGGCAACATATCGCTCGACAGCGAGCTGGCAGTGGAGCAGAAACCGGTGATGGCGCTAAAACTCATCGAATGGAACGCCCGGAATTTGAGAGATGAACGTGTGGCGGAAACATTGATCAAAGTGTTTTTGAAATACCACTATGAAGCCAACCGCATCTATGGAAGCCGATCCAAATGGGCCAAAAAGAGCGCGGATATTCAAGTCTTGTTGCGATTATTGAAAATCGATCGTTCGATGTGGCGATCGCCTCGGTTCCGATACTTTGCCAAGACGGTTTTCCATTTACCGGTGAGACGTCACATAGATTATTATAAGTAGTGGTTGAGAAGGTGAAGAAGATACGGGAGGTGTGTCGAAGAACCTGCCGATTTTAAATAGCAGCGCTGCCATTAAACTTTATGGTCGGGTTATGCGTGAGGGCGGACGCCGGCATCCTCGCTCATCGAGCGGGTTGCGGAGCGCGGCGTGAAGGCAGCGACCTTAGAAGCTCGCCTTAACGGCTTGAGCTCCGACCCGATTGATGAGGGAGATACAGGCGGTAGACCGACCCCGGCTAGAAAAGATGGGGAAAGTGAGGAAGGTGAGGAGGTTAGAGAAGGTGAAAAAATGAAGGAGACCCGCCGGGGTCACGCCCAAAATCAAACGAAAAAACAAAGTTGGGGTGAATCCACATCTCGTATTGGCGGCTTCTGGAACGACACGGATAAGTTTGGATACTTTTGCGGCGCTCAAATCAATGGCCGAGGATGAATTCTCCGCGTATTTCCATTATCACCCCCAATTACAACAAAGGCCGGTTCATGGCCGCGTGTATTGCGTCCGTGCAGGATCAAACTTTCTCGGATTGGGAGATGATCATCGTCGATGACGGCAGCACTGACGGCAGCGACACCATTGCCGAAACGGCGGTAAACCGGGACAAACGCATTCGCTTTATGCGCAATCCGGCCGAAACCAAAGGTGCGGCGACGGCGCGAAACATCGGCTTGGAAAATGCCCGGGGCGACTTGATTTTATTTCTCGACAGCGACGACTTGCTGCATCCACAATGCTTGGCGGAGCGCATTGACGACATGGATGCCGCGCCGCAATGGGGCTATATCGTTTATCCTACGGCGATCTTTCATCGGGAAATCGGTGACAGCCCTTACATCTGCAACATACCTATGGATGAGCCCGATCTCAATCGGTTTTTGAACCGCGACATCGTATGGCTCATTTCAGGGCCCATCTGGCGCAAATCGGTTTTGCTGGCTTTGGGTGGGTTTGACTCATCGCTTCACAGTCAACAAGACTATGACCTCCATGTGCGCGCGTTGATTGACGAAATTCCATACGGCTATCGGCATACGCCGGCAAAAGCATTTTATCGGCAAGAGGTGGATAGCCTGCCAAGAAGGCATTCGCAATCGGTGGAACATTTTCGGGCACGGTTCAATATGGTGTGCCGCCACCAAGCACTGCTGGCTGAAAGGGGCGAAGTCACGCCGGACATCAAGCAATTATTGGCGCGGTACCTTTTGGATTTGGCACAAATGATGAGGTGGCACCAAACGGAACTCGGTGGCAAAGAGGCTTTGCGAGTCGCCGGGGAATTTTGGAAATGTGCCCTGGACCTTGACCTGGTCGATCGACAACGCTACTTTTTGGGAAAGCGGTACATTCGTTTTAAACATGCGATGATTTTCAATCGGCTCTCCGCAGTGCAACGCGCAATCGAGCGGAGATTTCGACGGCAGCTCGACGGTCTGAAATTTTACCCGAGCCGCACCTATTGTAAAACTACCATGAGCGACTATGAAAACTGAACCGCACATATTGTTCGTCTCTTCGTGGTATCCCACGCCGAAGACCTCTCAAGGCACTTTTGTGCAGATGCACTTGCTTGCCTTGCAATCGCGCGGATGTCGGTGTACGCTCTTTTTGTCTGCAGAATCAACCTTCGGCAATTACTTGCGCGAGGGTGCCAACCGAGAGAAACTGCTCGATTATCAAAAGCGACCGGACGTAAATGTGGTGGAGAATCTCGTCATTCATATGTGGCCTCTGCGTTGGTCACGCGATCCCATTGAACGACGAAAAAGAAATATTCTCACTGCGGCGAGAAATAAAATGGAGGACTATATCGAGGAAGAGGGACGGCCGGACTTCATCTTTCACCACGGTATTTTCGACTTTTGTTACCTCACCGAGTTCTTGTCGCGCGAATTCGATTTGCCCGATGTATCACGAATCGAATTTGTAAAGAATGCGGACCGACGATACGCGGCCACGAAAGCGTATGTGGCCAAAATGGAAGAGGTGTTTGGAGTGGACTTTGAGCTTTGCCCCAACGTGGTGACCGATGAGTTTTTTGTCGATGAGCCGGCGGAGCGTTCCAAAGATTATTTCCAATTCGTCAACGTCGCCATTCTCGATGAGCGCAAAAATCAGCGGTTGTTGATCGAGGCATTTGCCAACCGGTTTCGAGACCGGGAAGATTACCGCCTCGTAGTCGCCGGAGATGGCCCCTTGCGCCCCGCCTTGCTCGCCTTGACCGAAGAGCTCGGGGTGTCCGAACAAGTGGATGTCCGCGGGTTTATAAATCGTGACCAAGTCGTCGAGCTCCTCGATGAGAGCCACGTTTTTGTTTTGGCATCGCGGGCGGAGACTTTTGGAGTGGTGGTGGTGGAAGCGATGGCGCGCGGCATTCCCGTGGTATCATCCAATATCGACGGCACCCGTGAAATCATCACCGAAGAAAATGGATTGCTGTTTCCACCCGGCGATAAAGTGGCGATGGGTGACGCCATGGAGTGGATGGTGGAGCATTACGATGAATATACGCCCCACGATATCGTCGAGTCGGTGCGGAGCCGATTCGGTCCCGACGCAGTGGTAAAAGTGCTGTTTGGTGATGATTGACTACGCCAAGTACGGGGTATCCGAATACGAGGATGGCCTGATCCTTAAGAATGGAGGCACCACCATTGTAGGAATCCGCAACGCGATGAATATACGGGGACGCGTGGCCTTCGATTATCGCCTTCATAAAAACCGCAAGATCATCGAGCGGTTTTATCGTGATGCCATTGAAACGAAGGAATGTTACTACGGTCCATTCGTTGGTGAATTCGGTCATTTCCTGCTCCACAACTTGCCTTTTCTCATGCACTTACACCTGCAAGGAGTGCGCATTCACTATTGCGGTATGGACATTCACAGGCCATTTATGCGCGACGAAGAAGGGAGGTCTATAGTCGCGGAGTTTTATAGACTGCGCGATTTCTTTGGTGAGGTGAAACCGATGACCAATCAAACTGAACCACCGGAAGATGTGGTGTTGGAAATCGAAGACTTCAAACGGAAAGCCCGGGATTCCGGATTGCCTTTTCTCGATATCTCACAACAGGAATTGTATTGGAATGCACTGAGAAACATTCAAGTCGGCCGTTGGCAGCACATCTATGACTTGTCAAAGGTGTACGGTGATGGAAAGAAAAATACGGCGGTGATATTTCCGCGTAAAAAAGGGGGTGCCACGACCGAAAACAACGGCGGGCCTTGGAATTATGCAAAGGTGGCACGAACACTGAGCCCGCATTTCGATCACGTCTACCTCGTGGGTCACCCTTCTTTGAGCGCCGATGTGGAGCCGGATGGCAACATTGAAGTAAAAGTGTCGCAGAACAATGCCGACACCTTGAAATATTGCGCGGAGGCGCGGCTCATCGTGACCCAGCACTCCGGCGCGGTGCATATTGGCGCATACGTCGACACGCCCGTTTTGATCATTTACAATGGCGCGCCGCCCATCAGGGGCCTGTTTGATACCATTCGGTTTCGGCGGTACATCTCTGAGCGACCTTTGATGTATGCTTTTGATTATGAAGGTATTGAAAACCAATTGACAAGCTACCTTTAAACATGTTGCTCCGCAAAGCACACGCCGGCGTCCCCACGAGTGTGTCTCGAATTTGGTCAAGGCAGTAGCCGGGACTATAAACAAGTTGGAAACCGAGGAAAATTATTCGACTACCCTTTACGCAAACTTCAACTTCAACTTATAGAAATTTCTCCGTAAAGCCGGAATGAGGCGCCGGTTGACCCAATTGAAATCGGCCGGCAAGTCATAGTGACGCATCAATTCCAGTTGAGAGGCGGTGGTGGGATAAGGTCGGATTTTCTTGAAGTTGGGCAAGGTGTTTTGTCGACAGGTCTCCAAAAGGTCTTCCGAATATTCCACTTCCAAAAATTGAAACACCCGTCGCATTTCATCCATCGTATCGCCGATCAGCCCATCGTAACGAACGGTGAGGATGTCGAGATTGTATTTTTCTCGGGCTTCGAGTACGTGTCGCTCATGCACTTCCCACATTTTCATGATGTCTCGTGGCCCCATACCGTTCCATATGTCACCGCCGGTACCGCCGTCGAAATTCATCGAGCTGGAGACCACTTCGAAGGGATGGCGCAGAATATGCAAGAATTTCGGTGACCGCACGTTGTCGAGAATGAAGGGCACCAAATCCGGGTCGATATTTTGATAAGGCTTTTGATCGCCGAGGTATGCCAAGTCGGTTTTTTGCACCCCTTTTTGCTTCAGAAACCCTTTGCGCATCAATGAAGTCTGGAAATTTTCGAAGTTCTCGTGTGCTGAGAGGCCTCGGTTCAAGACGTGACCGGCCTTTTTCATCGCAGCCTCCATGCCGCCGGGGGAGTCGTGAGGGTATGGTTTTATTTCCTTGCCCGCGCAATAGTTGTACAAAATCCAAATAACGTCGGATTCGTTGGATACAAAAATTTTGGGGTGGAGATTCAACAGACGCATCAAATGGGTTGACCCGCTGCGTTTGTTGCCTACAATGAATAGTCCGTTTGCCATGGAAACTTCATCGGTTTGACGACCTTTGGGGTTTTTGACGCGAAAAGATAAGTCATCCTCTGTTTTGATTGAAGTTTCGGTTTTGGCTTCCGATGAGTGCATTTGGTGGCGTTTGATTTGGCGACAAAAGTAAGAACTTTGAAGGTTTTAAAATAAATGGCGTGGTCGAGTACTTATTTCTGATTCCCCTTAGCCCTTCGGCGGGTTCAATGTCTTTAAGAACACGCTTGCAGGACATTTGTTTTGACCAACTGGAGCGCATGAACTCCTCGTATTTGGTGTGGTATTTCGGTGCCGGACCCATCGACCGGCCGAATTTCAAACGCATCGACATCCCCGGCCAAACCAAGGAAGAGCGCATGAAGCAAGCCGGGGATTTATTGATCAAGCTCCAGCAGGTGGCCCGGTATCTCGTGCGCCTCGACGATGACGATCCTATTCGTCCGGCGGCTTTCGACGCCTTGGCCAAACGCGATTTTGACGTCGCGGCAGACCATCACCATTATTTCCACGACTTGGTATCGGGCCTCAACTCCTCACAAAAACGGCCGTGGATCGCCAATACCGCCATACACGCTTACAAGGAAGCGCTGACCCGCGTGCCGGCCATCGGCGGAGTGACGACCGAAGACGGGCTGAATTATCTTTTCGCCTGCGACCACTCGCAAACGTGGCACGTGCATTACCGCAACAAAAGGCGATTCTACCTCCCCAAAACCGAGCCGCTATACCTGCGCGTGCTCAACCCCTCGAGCATCACGGCCGGTGGCGGCGCCGACGGATTCGACCAAACGGCATATTTCAAGTATCTCGACGGATTCGGCGACTGGCGCGCACCCTGGCCGGCCGGCATGGACAATGTCCGAGAAGGGCTCACCAAAATTCGCGAAGACCTTTACGCAGATGTTCCGCGGTATCGTCCAAAAGGGAGACGTCGATTTGGTGTTTTTAAAAAGCCTAAATGATGCAGGCCGTATTCTTTTTTATTTGGGCGCGTCCCCGGCAGTTCTCTTTCCTTTTTTCACCTTCTCTACCTTCCTCACCTTCTTCACTTTCCCCACCTTCCTCTTGCCGGGGTCGGGCTGTCCGCTATATCCTGCTCTGCTGCGGCGGGCGGTCTTCGGTTTTGCAGTGGCTTCTAAGGTCGCCCTGCAAAAACCGAGACCGCCAACACCGCAGCCTTCGCAGGGATGCCGCTTCCATCCCTCGCGCGACTTCCGCAAGTCCATATGCGGCAAATTGAGAGACTTTTCTTCCGCACACATTTTGCTTTAATAGATCTTGTCGGTAATCCGAATCTTCCTCATGCAGATGAATAGATGAAACCGAAGACTTGCGTGAGGGCGGAGGTCGGCATCCTTTTTTTGGCCGGTGGCCTGGGGCCGTGGCGAAAAAACAGTGACCCTTCGACAAGAGCTAAGGGCAGGCCCGTGGAACTCGTTTTTGCGCCCTACGGCTCCGCCTCCGGCCAAAAAGATAAAGACCGTAGACCGACCCCGATTTTGAAGGGAAATCATGCCCTGAGGAAGCCATTCCCTCCAATTGAAATCAAATGACGAATTTTGCGGCGAATTTGAGGGGGCACGCCCAAAAAGAAAAACGAAACCAAAACCGATTGCAAACGGGAAAATTGCAAAAATATATGTCGACTCTAGGAAATATCATTGATGATTTTGTGCAGAATGTTGCGGATATGCGGGTGTGCGTGATTGGCGAGACCATAATAGACCGCTTTATAGAGGTGGAATATGAGGGGCAGTCCATGAAATCTTTTTGCCCGGTGTTTCGCTATATTCATCACGACGGACAGGCGCAAATGCAGCAAGGAGGTGCCGCGGCCATCGCCAATCACCTGCGCGATTTTGTTGAGCGGGTCGATCTGGTGACCAATGACGACGGGGGCATCGTGAAAACTCGGCTCATCGACGTCGACGACCAAAAGAAACACGTGGAAATCAATAAATTTGACCGACGCAATTTTGGGCCCATGGAGATTGACGCCGATGCTTATGACGTGGTGATCATAGCTGATTTCGGTCACGGATTTTGCGATGGGCTGCGCGTCAATGGCAAGTTTCACTATATGGCACAAACCAACAGCAATAATTTCGGTTACAACCGCATGAGCAAATGGAAAAACCATGCCAAACGCAGTGCCTGCCTCGACCTGCGCGAAGCAAGCCTGCAGGTGAATAAGCACACCGATTGCAGCGGGCCCGAAGCCATCGAGGAGCTGTATAATTATGAAATAAACGCAGACCGGTTGTTTTTGACTTTGGGCCGTGAAGGATCCGTGTACTACGACGGCGAGCGCTATGTGCGGCAAGGCGTCTACAAAGGTCCCGTGGTGGACACCATCGGCGCCGGCGATACCTTTTTTGCCTTCTCCTCACTGGCGGCCGAGCGTCCACCGGAAAATATCGACGATATCATGGTGGTGCCTTCCTTGGCGGCTTCCTTGGCCTGTACTTGGCTTTGCAATGAAAATTCAGTGACACGAAATTCCCTATCCGAATATGCACTTAGATTCTTATAAAAAGGCATTCGACGGTTTTTTTGCCGACGAAAAAATCCGACGTGATATTCCCCGTGCGGTGGAGCTTTTGCGCGTGGCAGGACGCGTCATCTTCATCGGAAACGGCGGCAGTAATTCCATTGCTTCGCATATGATGGAGGACTTTATGAAAATGGCGGGGAAGCAAACCTTGGCCTTTTCCGACCCGTCGCTGATCACGTGCTTTGCCAATGATTATGGATACGACCACGCCTTGGCGCGTTGGTTGGAGTTCAGCCGCCAATCGGGCGACGTGCTCGTGGCGATCAGCTCCTCCGGCGAGTCGGCCAATATCCTCAACGCCGTGCGTGGGCACCGCAATGCCGGCGGCGAAGTCATTACGCTTTCGGGCTTTGCCCCGCATAACACCCTCGCTACTTTGGGCGCGATCAATTTCAATACGCCCATTAAAAATTATGGCGTGGTGGAAACCTTCCATCAAGTGATTCTCCACGCCATTTTAGACGAATTGTCATGAAAAGAATAAATCGCGTACTCATTACGGGAGTGGCAGGATTCATCGGTTCCAATCTCTTGGACTACATCATGGATAATACCGATTGGAAGGTGACCGGCCTCGACGATCTCAGCACGGGCTCAATCGACAATATCTCCCAACACCTGAAAAGCCCCCGATTGATTTTCGTCGAAGACACGGTGTTCAATCAAGGCACATTGCGGCCTTACGATGTTGTATTTCATTTGGCGGCACTGCCGCGCATTCAGCCGAGCTACGAACTCATCCTTGAGCACATCAAAGCCAACTTGCTGACGGCGATGCATCTGGTGGAGGTGATGGTGGCCGAGGATTATTTTCCCCGTCTGGTCAACAGTTCGTCGAGTGCGGTGTATGGCACCCCCAAAAATACGCCGACCACCGAAGAAGAGCCGATCGACTGCCTGAGTCCGTACGCTTTTCAGAAGTACGAAACCGAAAAGTATTTCGAGATATTGGCGCAGCGGTACCCACTCGACTATGTGCACTTGAGGTACTTCAATCCCTATGGGCCGCGGAGCTTCAATCCCGACAACCAATTCAGCGCGTACAGCAGCGTAGTCGGCATATTTCTACACGGCAAAAAGCAGGGGCAAACTCTGCACGTCACCGGCGACGGGTCTCAAAAGCGGGATTTTATCCACGTATATGATGTGGCGCGTGCCAATGTAGCTGCCGCAGTGCATGAAGAGAAATTGAACACGGCGATGAACATCGGCCATTCCTCAACATTGTCGATTCTCGATTTGGCCAAAATGATTTCCGACGATTATGATTTCATCGCCGCCCGGGAGGGCGAGGCGGATATCACGTATGCCGATGTTTCGAAGGCCAAGAAATTATTGGGTTGGGAGCCGGAGTTCAACCTCGAGGCGTTCATCAAAAGCGAATTGACGTGATACGCGGATTTGCCTGCGGCGTATTCGACCTTTACCATCCGGGACACGTGTTGATGCTCCGCGATTGCAAAATGCACTGCGACCACTTGACCGTGGCGATCAACCGCGCCGAGGAATTCAGCGATGAGATCAACCCCGGCAAGCGCCCACCGTTTTTTACTGCCGAGGAGCGGAAGTTGGTTTTGGAATCGGTGCGTTACGTGGACGAAATTCTATTTTATTCCACCGAAGAGGAGTTGACTGAGTTGATGCGCGAAGGTGGGTATGACGTGCGCTTTCTCGGTGACGACTACCATGGTCGGCCGATCACCGCCGGTGATGCGATACCCAAAATCGTGTACATCGACCGAAGCCACGGGTACAGTACCTCCGACATGGTGGAACGCATCCGAGGAAAAAGCTCAAAATCAAAGTGAATTGTCCGATTGGCCTAAGCGCATATTGATCGTATCCCAGACTTTCCCACCCGATGCCGGAGTGGGTGGGCGGCGGTGGGTCAAATTTGCGAAGTACTTGCAGCGTGCCGGATGCGAGGTGGAGGTCATCGCAGCCGATATTGGCACTGAAAGCCGGAGTGCGTGGATGGACGATACCGAAGGAATTCGGGTTCACCGGTATCCGCACAAATTCCCAACCGCTCTGACCGGACTTCCTCAATCGATCGGTGATAAACTTACTTACCGGTGGGAATTGATGAAGATGCGTATGCACTGCGATGGCAGTCCCTACGACCGCGCCAATCTTGACCGCGAAGCTTTTTTGGAATTGTTTCACCGACGGATGAATGCATTTGAACCTGAAGTCGTGGTCGTGTCGGGGGCTCCATTCAATTTGCTGTACTACGCCGCTGGAGAGCGCGACGTGTATCGCGGGGTGACCTTCATCGCCGATCTCCGCGATCCGTGGATTGGTGGCCACGTCTACGGATACCGAAACTTGTCTGAGAGACGGGAGATGGCTGAACGACGAAAGGAACGTGAAGTGGTCGGCGCTTTCGATTTGGTGACGTCGCCGTGGCGGAGCGTGGTGGATGATCTGAGCAAACGACACAGAGGATATTGCGAAAAATTTTGGTGGTTGTCCCACGCGTGGGACCGAGACGATTTTGTCAATTCTCAATCCGCGCAAATCCCGACGATCGACTTGCTTTACGGCGGAAACCTTTACGGAGGATTCGACGGGTTTTTGAAAAACTTGTCGCAAGCGGTGCGAGATGGGAAAACAAAAGTCCAAATCCACACGCCGCGAGCGGGAGAATCATTGGAATTTGTCAACGATGGGTTTCGTGTAGAACCTACCGTTCCAAGCAAAGAGTTTTTTGCCTTGACGTCCGCAGCGAAGCGCATGTTGTTTTTGATTCCGGAAAGTGGAAAGGATGGATTTCCTACGAAATTGCTTGAGTATGCAGCCACAAACCGACCCATCGCAGCGGTGGGATACGAGGGCAGCCTGTCGCGCATTATCGAAGAACGCGGCTTGGGTAAGTTTTGGCAATTGGAAGTGGCGACGGATCAACCGGAAAAATTGTTCGAAGACTTTGATTTTCATCCGGATCGCGAGTGGGTTGAGAATTTTGAATGCGTGAGGGTTACCGAAAAGTTTTTGAACCGAATGAGTGTTTTTGAGGACATCAAAAACAAAAGCGATGAAGGATAAAAACGCCGTTTGGATCGTGGTGGGAACGCGGCCCAATTTCGTGAAGGTGACGCGCTTCAAAGCGGTGGCCCGGGAGTTATTTTCTTCTTTGGACATCAAGATCGTTCACACAGGCCAGCACTACGACGCCTCGATGTCCGGTGTGTTTTTCGAGCAGTTCGGCCTCTTTCCTGACCGGTTTTTGGAGGTGGGCCCCGGGCTGCCGGTGGCGCAAATTGCCGAAACGATGGTCAAGCTCGCTGAGCTATTCGAAGAGGTGCATCCCAATTTGGTCATGGTGGTGGGCGACGTCAACTCGACGCTGGCGGCGGCGGTGGCGGCCAACAAGTGCGGAATTCCGGTGGCTCACCTCGAGAGCGGTTTGCGCAGCGGAGACCGAACCATGCCCGAGGAACACAACAGGATGGTAGCCGACGATTTGGCGGAACTGCATTTCGTTACTGAAGATTCGGGCCTGCACAACTTGCGCAGCGAGGGCAAGAGCGAGCGGGGCATTGCCTTTGTCGGCAATACGATGATCGATACGCTGGCGGCGTTTTCGGAGGAAATCGACGCATCGATAGTATTGCGGGAACACGACTTGAAACCCGGTGAATATGCGGTGGTGACCATTCACCGCCCGTCCAACGTCGACTCGCGGGAGGGGCTGGAGACTTTGGTGGAGGTATTGCGTATGGTTGCCGGGAAGGTACAGGTGGTTTTTGCCGCACATCCGCGCACTAAGGCGAGAATGGAGGAGTTTGGGATGATGGAAGCTTTCAGGTCAATTCCCAGACTGACGATCGTTGCGGCGCAGGGGTATTTCGATTTTCAGAAGTTGGTCAAGGAGTCGCGGTTCGTGCTGACCGATTCCGGTGGGATCCAAGAAGAGACCACTTATTTGCAAAAGCCGTGCTTGACGCTGCGCCCCAATACCGAGCGGCCCATCACCATCACTCAGGGCACGAATACTTTGCTGGAATTTGACGTGGCAGCCATCGAGGTGGTCGTGGATGAGGTTTTGAAGGGGGATTACAAAGAAGGGATGGTACCGGCTTTGTGGGACGGCAAGGCGACGGAGCGGGTGTTGAGGAGGGTTGAGGAATTCTTTGAGAGAGGAGTGTGAACTGCCTTCGCTTCGCTCAGGCGGGGAAATAAGTTGAAACCGCAAAGTGCGCAATGGAGGCGCAAAGGTCGCAATGGGGATCATCTTGGATTGATGTGGACTCCGCTATCGAGGACTGTGAGGATGTGGGGGAAAGCTCAGGAAT
>CAJDXB010000011.1_pt1 | contig 20951 bp, 20 predicted proteins | sample 7391691 | NCBI WGS metagenome assembly CAJDXB01 (sample SAMEA7055747, study PRJEB34461) | soil metagenome | biome: terrestrial ecosystem; feature: Peninsula; material: soil | place: Antarctica | collected 2016 | reverse complement strand
AACCCGTCGATCGCCACGGGAGACGGCATCGCCATGGCATACCGCGCAGGGGCTTCGGTGTCTGCGATGGAGTTCGTACAGTTTCATCCCACGGTATTCATGGGCCGCGATGGCAAAACTCCTTTCCTGATTTCTGAAGCGGTACGGGGCTTTGGAGCCGTTTTGAGAAATGTGAACGGCGAGGCATTTATGGAGGGTATCCATCCGCTGAAAGACCTCGCGCCCAGGGATGTGGTCTCGCGAACCATCGAACATGAAATGGTTGCGACCAATTCGGAATTCGTATACCTCGACGCCACCGCGCTCGATCGAATTCCATTTCGCGAAGCCTTTCCATTTATAACCGCAAAACTCAAAGAATCCGGTATCGATCCGGCACACGATTACATACCCGTTTCCCCGGCCGCACACTACATGTGCGGGGGCATCGAAACGGACAAAGATGGATGTACTTCGGTGAGAAACCTGTATGCAGCCGGCGAATGTGCGCATACCGGTTTGCACGGCGCCAATCGACTGGCGTCCAACTCACTTTTGGAGGCACTTGTTTTTGCCCATCGAGCGGCCGTTCATTCGGTTGAATCTCAACAACCATTGGATTTGCCGTGGCTTCCGGACCCCTCGCAAGAGGATACGCGCCCAGGCGGAAACGCGGATGCATTCATCGCACTAAAAGAAGAAATTCAAAATACGATGACGGACTTTGCCGGAATTGTGCGTAGCCGGGATGGGCTGACCACAGCCCTGAACATTCTCAAAAGTTTGTGCTCAACCATAGAAGGAGAATTTGGCCACGCCCGGCCTGAACAACATGGAATCGAGGCTAGGAACATGGCGCTCGTTGCGCGACTGATCGTCGAACATTCTTTGGTGCGAACGGAAAATCGCGGAGTATTTTTCAAAACGGCTAACATTGAGACTTGAAGGCCAAATCATTTCTTCCACCCGCGCTTTGGTTTGCAAATCGATTTCTCCCTACCGCTTATTTGCAATTTCCAAGAAAAACGTACTTTTCTGAACTTTGAACGAACCGGCGGATTAGAGGATCTATACTCCAGTTTTCTTCTCGCTTCTGCCCTACCAATATCCCTTTGATGAATAAGATGTTTAGTCTCAATCGATTGTTGCTATATTTTTTGGTTTTACCAACATTTTTCTTCATTGGTGCATTATTTGCCGCATTGCTTGGAGTCGGGGACGACCCCGGTTTGGCCGGCGGAGCCATCATCGTGTTTTATGGGGCACTCACGGGTTTGATCGCATTCATCGCCGCGTTGGTGTTCGCGCGCCGTGCTTCCGGCAAAACCGTGGGGAGGGCAAATCTTATTTTGGGGGGTGTATTGTTGGCCTTCGCCCTTTATTTTGTGTTCGTCCACAAAGGCCAATAGCTGCGTTACGCGAGTCCACTGAAATGCTCATTTACATGAGTAAGCTGCGCTTTCAGAAAACTCGCAAGCCTTGCTATTGGCCTTTGTGATCCAAACACCGGGGTGTGTTGTCTGTGATTATTTTGTGTTCGTCCACAAAGGCCAATAGCTGCGATACGCGAGTCCTCCGAAATCCAGCGATATTCCGAAAAACTTGGTTCAACATCTTGTGTGCCACTTCTTTTTTAGGACGAGTTTTTTGAAATCCAAAACCACACTTTCTTACAAGTTCTCATTCAGACCATCTCTTTTTCGGCAAAAAACACTTTGCATACTCGCCACGCCCATTCCAACGTTTTCCATGTTTATATTTGGCACGCATCAAAATCATTGCATGAAATCAATCCACTGCGTTTTCAAACCCATTATGACACCGTTTCTCACAGCGGCATTTTTCATGACCATCACCGGCTGCATCGGCCAGGATTCGTATGATTCCGAATTATCGCTTCCCTCTAAAGTCCGCAAACAGGCTTTGGAGATAGTGTACAAGGAATGTCCAAGTGCCGACATTCTCGAGATTGAAAGCAATGAAGATTATATCGAAGTCGATTATCTCTGTGACGGCTTGTTTTACGAAATCGGCATCGTGAACGGGGCGATCATCTTCAAGGAAGAGGAAGTCAAGAGAAGTGATATCCCTTACGACAAGATCTCGGCAAAAATCCATAAATCTTATCGGGGATATATCATCGATGAATTCTCGAGAGTCGTCACGGCCGACACTACCTTCATTCGCGTAGAGATCATTAAAGAGGGCATAGAACGAAACGTATATTTCACCGAAGATGGCAAGTGGTATTCTTCAGAATGGAAATTTTCCGATTCGAATTGGAGTGAAGAGACACTCGAAAGCATGCGGGGTTTAAATCTGGATTTTGACTTGCTCCATCCACACCGCATTATCGAAATGCCCGATATCTTACGTGAAATATCCGGCATAGCCGTTGCCGGAGAGCATACGGTACTTTGCATTCAAGACGAAATTGGGGCAGTGTTCGAATACGACCTCCTAGAAGAAACAATCACGCATTCGCATCGGTTTACCGATGTCGGTGATTTTGAAGACTTGACCATCAAAGGGGACACGGTCTATGTCCTGCGCAGCGATGGTAGTATTTTCCGTTTCAATTTCAAAAACTATCGGGGCAATAGCGAAAAGTTCGTGGTACCGACCCAAAGTCTCGATCTTGAAGGTTTACATTACGACCCTGCGGATAACCGCTTTTTAATGGCAAGCAAAGAGCCCACCCAATCTGGCAATCCTCTTTTTCGTCCGGTTTATTCATTCGATCCCAATAACCCCCACTCGGTTAAAACCACGATGGAAATCGATATTGATGACATCCAAGCCAAACTCCACGAGAATTTTCCGGAGTTCGCAAAAGAAGAAGTGCATTTCTATCCTTCGGCCATCGCCGTCCGCCCCGGCACCGGTGAGATTTATATATTGTCCGCCAAAGACCGACTCCTGGCCATTTACGATTCCAATAAGCTGAAAGTCGTGGTGCCATTGTCGGAAAATGCATTTTACAAACCCGAAGGGTTGGATTTCATGAAAAATGGAGATCTGTTGATTTCAAGTGAAGGCGACAAAAAGGGAATTGTCAAACCGAGGATTGTGTGGTTTAAAAGGCTTTGATGCAATCATATCTCTGCGATTGAAATTGACGGCAAGCAAAATCGGACCCGTGCCGAAGCTGCACCCGGAGTGAACCGGGAATTAAATATTTCATCGGAAGTTTCGCCCATTCATGTTTTTTTGCGATTATAGCCCTGAATTAATCTTTGACCCTTGACTGACAATTAACCATTAACCTCGATCATTAACCATGACCATCATGAACAAATATTACGTCGCCGAAGGAGAATCCAAAACCGGGCCTTTCTCAATCGATGAATTGAAAACGAAGAATATCACGCGCGACACCTTGGTATGGACCGAAGGCATGGGTGATTGGAAACGCGCCGGGGATGTGGAGGAGTTGAGAGACGTATTGCGTTCGAGCGCCGATCAGCCACCCCCAATAACGCAAAGGACTCCTGTCCCGACAGTGGATACCATTCCCGGTTCGGCGCCGCCGAAGACATGGATGGTCGAATCCATTTTGGTGACCATATTGTGCTGCTTACCATTCGGCATTGCCGGCATCGTCAATGCCTCCCAAGTCGAATCACGGTACTACGCCGGCAATATGGAAGGTGCGCGACGAGCTTCGGTCGAAGCCAAAAAATGGACCATGATCGGTTTTTGGATCGGCGTGGCCGGAGTGGGGCTATATGTACTTTGGATGGTTTTCGCGATGATCATGGGCTTTGGCTCCGCCATGTTTTGGGCTTGACCGTAAACCCCTTCGGAATTTCTCCCTATGAAGATGCAACCCCGTGCATCGTCCCACCCAAATGCAATCACTTCACCCGGTGAACAAAACAAAAACCATAGGTTTCGTCATTTTCGGCGTGTTCGGCATAGCGCTCATATCGATCTATGCCTTCTTCGACCCTGCGGAAGTCTCGTTTTTTCCTTCCTGTCCCTTTCACGAACTTACCGGTTGGCTATGTCCCGGTTGCGGGTCACAGCGAGCCATCCATCAACTTTTTCACGCAGAATGGAGCTCGGCATTTCATTACAACCCTTTGCTAATACCGGCATTGCCCTATATAATCTTGGGCTTGGTATTCGACCGCGTCCGTGACCGAGGACCCTCCTTTCTCATTTGGCGCAAAAGACTGTATGGCCCCACAGCGTCCCGCATCGTGCCGGTCGTCATCATAGCTTATTGGATTTTGAGAAACGTTTTTTAGAACGGTTGCACATCAACAATCGGCATGAATGTTGAATGTTGACATCATCGAAAACCCATCAAAACCCACCGGTTCGCCGAACCATAAAATTCGCTCGAAACATGGATTTCCTTTCGGAAGATATAATTGATGATTTGCTGAGCCTTGGCAATATTTTCTTTGCGGCGGTTCTTGGCGGCATCGTAGGCATGGAGCGCGAAAGGCATCAGAAGCCGGCCGGTTTTCGCACCCACATGGTCATTTCCAGCGCATGCTGTGCCTTGGTCATCTTGGGCCGAATGGTTATCCGCGATTACGCGAGCTTCCACCCTGTGGAAAACGTCATTTACCGCGCAGACCCCATCCGCGTTCTCCAAGCCATCATCGTCGGAGTGAGCTTCATCGGCGCAGGCACAATCCTGAAGCAGACCGGCTCAAACCAAATCCTTTACTTAACCACCGCGGCCACCATTTTACTTTCTTCGAGCATCGGCATCGCCGTGGCGCTCAATCAATACGTCTTGGCGATCGGTATCGTCATCTTGGTCCTCTTCATCAATTACGTCATCGGAAGGATCGACCACCTACTTAGGGGCCGTCCCAGAGACGAAGACCCCAAGCACTGACCGGTTTTTTTCTTGGGGCGTGCCCCCCGGCCGTTCACCGTCTCATCGAGTAAATCAGGGCTCAATCATATTCTTTTCTTTCGACAAAAATTCCGCTTCAGTTTGGGCCGGGGTCGGTCTACAGGCTGTATCCACCTTTTGAGACGGCAGGGGGCGTAAGGCCCGCAAGGAGCTTCCGCCGGTCGCTCTTGCATGCCATACGCCCCCAAAAGCCGTCTCAAAAGGTGGGATGCCGCCTTCCGCCCTCACGCAAATCCACCGTCGCGATAGAACGAGGATTTACCACAAAAATCTCCTGAAAATTGCCATAAAAAAGCCGGACAAGGCAACCGGGAGGTTGCTTGTCCGGCGGGGGAACTTGTGTCCGTCAAAAACAAGACACAAGTGGGGGGCACATTCAATTCCCAAATAAGTTCAATGCCCGTTACGGCCTTAATGAGAATTTTAAATTTGCCAATCTGTTTTTTAAACAAGGCAAATTACGTTCCGATATTTCCAACTTCACTATTCTCAACAACTCCAATTCTCCGATATATGCGCAAGGGCAATTCTCAATGTATCGCATACCCTCTGAGATTGCAGATTATTTCATCCCATTCTCAAACACAGACCTTGGGATTTTTCTTGTGGTTCAGAATATTTTCTCCTTTAATACCTTCCACATCGAAACAAAACATTCACCAAAACGTGTAAAAAATTCCCCGGCTTGTGGCGAGTTTCCCATTGATCCCACACGTTGAGCACAGGAATTTCTCAAATACATGCCTCGAAGTTGGAGAACACCATGAAAACCGCCACGGCCTTATTACAAAGGAAAAACCACGTGACCCACACCGATCGTATTACTCCAATTCGTCGTCTTCAACTTCGATGTGCTCTCGGCGGTTGTCCTCGCGCACCGGATCGTTCTGAGATCCTTGTTCAAATGGTTGAACATCGTAATAACTGTGGACCTTTTCGAGAAATTCGGTTTGCGCTCCGGTGGGCGAATTGTCCTTGTCGAATCCGGGGGCCGTTTCAAACTTTGCCTTGTTGACGTCGAGCTGCCATTCCTCACCTTCTCCTGTAATCCGAAATGCACGCAAAGGCACAGCAAAATATTTATTTCCCATATTGAGAAAACCGGAATCGACCGAAAGTACCGCGTATTCAACGTACCCTGACGTTGTATCTATCATCAGGTCTTTAATGTCGCCGATGTAAGAAGCATCGACATCATAGACCTTCGTGCCTCGCATGGTTTGTGCCGAGAGCAACACATTGCTTTTTGAATTTTTCATGGCGATACGTTTGTATTGTTGAATACAATGAACTTTCAATGAGTAAAGAAATCGCAAACCTTATTCCGAACAATTGTATAGATCAACTCTCCGGCAATTTTAACAACTGCCCAACACCGGAAATCGCCGATTTAATTTGAGAAGGTATTCCATCAAGGATTTCCACAAATCATTTCCACAAAGTACAATTTGATTCCATACCACCTTCCAAAAACGATCCCTGCGAATTTGCTTATTTTGCTATCCAAAATTCGGGTTAAACCAAGATGTCGACGACGATTGAAGATGTTCTGAAAAAGTATTGGGGATACCGTAGTTTTCGGCCCTTACAGGAGGAAATCATCAAATCCGTGCTTGCCGGCCAAGACACCTTGGCCCTGTTGCCCACCGGTGGCGGAAAGTCGGTATGCTTTCAAGTGCCTGCCATGGTCAACGAAGGGGTGTGTTTGGTCATCTCCCCACTCATCGCCTTAATGAGCGATCAGGTGGGCCAACTAAAAAAGCGCGGAATCAATGCCGTAGCGGTGAACAGTTCATTGACAAACCGCGAAATCGACGTTGCCTTGGATAACGCGGTATATGGAGATGTGAAATTCCTGTATGTCTCACCGGAACGCCTAAAGACCGATATGTTTTTGGCGCGACTGCCCAAAATGAAGGTGGCGCTTTTGGCGGTGGATGAAGCGCATTGCATATCCGAGTGGGGCTACGACTTTCGGCCCGCTTACCGCGATATCGCAGAGATACGCCCATTGATCCCGGGCGTGCCGGTCGTCGCACTCACGGCCACCGCAACCCCCGACGTGGTGGAAGACATAACCATCCGGCTCGAAATGAAGAAACCGGCGGTCTTTCGCATGAGTTTCGAAAGGAAAAACCTGATTTATGTCGTTCAAGACGAACAAAGAAAACTAAATCGAATCCTCAACATCACAAACCGACTCAAAGGCTCGGGAATAGTGTACGTAAATACGCGTCGCGAGACCCTCCGATATTCCGAGTATTTGCGATCGGGAGGGGTTTCCTCTTTGCCTTATCACGGCGGCATGAACAATGTAGAGCGCAGCCAAACCCAAGATCTCTGGATAAATAACAAAGCCCGCGTCATCGTCGCCACCAACGCTTTCGGCATGGGAATCGACAAGCCCGATGTGAGGTTTGTGGTCCATCCCGCCTTGCCGAGCAGTGTGGAAGCATATTATCAAGAAGCCGGCCGCGCCGGCCGCGATGGCAATCGGTCTTACGCCGTGGTATTGACCGATGACCGCGACCGAGAAGAGCTGAGAAGAAAGATACAAGACCAAATGCCCAATTCAAAAAAAGTCAGGCAAGTTTATCGGGCATTGACCAATTATTTCCAGTTGGCCGTGGGCAGCGCTATGACCGAACCCATGCCTTTTGACGTGGTCGAATTCAGCAAACGTTACCATTTCAAAACCGCCGAAGCTCTCAGTGCGCTTAAAATATTGGAGTACTATGAATACCTGACGCTGACCGATGCGGTATTCAGTCCTTCGCGATTAAAAATTCTCGTTTCGGTAAAAGCCGTTTACAGCTTCGAAATCGGCCATCCAAAATTCGAACCTCTGATCCGTTTGCTCCTCCGATCGTACGAAGGCTTGTTTGACCAACCCGTGCGCATCAACGAATATGAGATTTCCAGAAGAATCCGCATGCCCGCTGAGGCCATTCGCGATAAGCTGAGGTATCTCGCACAAATGCGCATGGTCAATTACCGCGAACAAACCGAACTGCCTTTTTTGTCATTTCCGAGGGGTAGCCTCCATCCGGATTCACTCATCTTCCCCGGCGATTACATCAAAAAGCACGCGTTGAGATTGGAAACAAAAATGGAGTCGATGATCAATTATTCGACGAATACAGTGGTATGCCGAAGCAAGCAGCTCACCGGTTACTTCGGGGACCGATCGGCAACAAACTGTGGACTTTGCGACGTGTGCTTGTCAAAAAAGAAACCACTCAACCCCGAAGAGAATCTGCGCGAGATACGCCAATCTATCATCGCGTGGCTCAAGGAAAAATCGCTGTCCTTAAAAGAATTGCAATCTGATAAAACGTACAAACCCATCGATACCCTGGACACGTTGCGATGGATGAGCGAGCATGACGAGATCGAAATTGATGGTAACAACTACGTAAAATTAAACACCGGCAACACCCTGAAAACGGGGTGAAAGAACCATGCTTCACACATTCTCGTGGATTGGATTAATTACCTTCGCAAAAAATCGACTGCTATGAAAATAGTCTTCATGGGCACACCGCAATTCGCCGTGCCCTCCTTGCAAAGACTCCAAGCCGAACACGACATAGCAGCTGTAATAACCGCCCCGGACAAACCGGCCGGCCGCGGAAAGAAGCTCAGGGCTTCTGCGATTAAACATGCGGCAGAGGAACTCGGACTCGACGTTTGGCAACCGACGAATTTGAAAGATGAACAATTCCGGCGCAACTTGAAAGGCCTCAATGCCGACTTGTTTGTCGTCGTGGCGTTTCGCATGCTCCCCGACCAAGTTTGGCAAATACCGCCCAAGGGCACCATCAACCTCCACGCATCCCTGCTGCCACAGTACCGCGGTGCGGCCCCGATCAACCGAGCCATCATGAACGGTGAGAAAACGACGGGGCTAACCACATTTTATATCCGGCGGGAAATCGATACGGGTGGAATCATCGACCACAGGAAAATGCAGGTCGGTCCAGACGAAACAGCGGGCGAACTCCACGATCGCATGATGAATGAAGGCGCGGATTTGCTGTCCACAACCCTCTCTTCCATCGCCAAAGGAGACGTGAATTCAATCCCGCAAGAAGACCTGACAAAAGGATCGACCATACCGACGGCCCCAAAAATCTTTAAAGAAGACCGCCGCATCGACTGGAAGCGGCCCGCACAAGAAATCCACAACCAAATAAGAGGCCTCAGCCCATACCCCGGAGCTTTTGCAGACACCGTAGCGGGCATGGAAGTAAAAATTCTGCGGTCAGCCCTCACCGCCTCTTCCACCCACAGTGTCGAAAGCCCCGGCAAATTGCGCATCGAAGAAGACAAACTCTTTGTTCAAACCGGCTCTCACCCATTGGAAATCCTCGAACTTCAAATCCCCGGCAAAAAACCCTTGCCCACACGTGAAGTTCTCCACGGTCTCCGCGATTGGGGCGAATTGGAATTCTCGGTCGTGGATTAGAATGGTTCACATGGTCGTTTCACACATTTCATCAACAAAATTCCGGGAAATTTCCCCTCACTTCACAGTGTGAAAATGTGCCGACAAGGTGGGTCAGTGGTGGTTTTGAGCAAAAAACCACCTAAAACAAGTGGAGTTATCAACAATTTACCATAGTTATTAACAATTTCGGGCGGAAACGCCGCAAAGTCTTGTCCCGCTTGGTTATTCGTGTAAATTTGCTCATGAACAACGATCTTTTTGTTTAACTTAAAACCATTAACAAATGAACAAAGCAGAATTGGTGGAAGCAATGGCTTCGGACTCCGGCTTGTCTAAAGCCGATGCAAAGAAGGCACTTGATGCCTTTATCAACACGACTACCAAAGCATTGAAAAAAGAAGACCGCGTAGCCTTGGTGGGCTTCGGTTCATTCTCGGTTTCCGAGCGTGCAGCCCGTAAAGGCCGCAATCCACAAACCGGTAAAGAGATCAATATCAAAGCGAAGAAAGTTGTTAAATTCAAACCTGGTGCCGAACTGGCAGATCAAGTAAAATAATTTATCTTCCGTTTTAGATTTTCAAGAAAGTCTCCTCCCTGAGGAGGCTTTTCTTTTTTGAACCCCTCCCACCGGCAAGCCTTGTAAAAATATCCACGCCATCCATGGATCTACTTCATTTCTTGCGTTCCTATGTGCCGCCCAATAAGCTGAAACTCTTCGATGAGATCATCGAATACCGAACTCGACACGTTGCCGTGGTACTCGAAGACTTATTCCAATCTCACAACGCTTCCGCCGTGCTCCGTTCTTGTGATTGTTTCGGCATCCAAGATGTTCACGTCATCGAAAACCGAAACAAGTGGACCACACATCGCGATATCGAACGAGGAAGCACCAAGTGGCTGACCGTCCATCGATACAGCGGCGAACAAGACAATACCACACGATGTCTCGACACCCTGTCTCAAAGGGGATATGCATTGGTTGCCACTACCCCTTTCGGAGGACAGTCATTGGAAGACATACCGATCGACAAGCCGTTGGCCCTAATCTTCGGGACGGAAAAACACGGGGTTTCACAGACCGTGATCAATCGTTCTGATTACCGGTGCCACATTCCGATGTACGGATTTACCGAAAGTTTCAACATCAGCGTGGCCGCCGCAGTATGTCTTTACGCCTTGCGTCGCCGCTTGGAGGAATCCAAACTCCCTTTTGCCTTGAATACCGATGAAAAAAACGAACTTCTCATCGAATGGTGTAAACGTCTATTGCGAAACCCGGATAATTTCATCGAGGAATTTCACAGGCGAAGCGATCTTTGAAGTTTAGTATCTTTGTTTTTATCGGCCGGAAAAACGGAAATTTAAAGTGGTGATCCATTGCCGTGTAATGTGTCCTTTAAAACCGACATTCCACAACCAATTAATATTTTATAAAAACAAAAATTTACCATGGGAAAAGGAGATCGAAAAACGACAAAAGGAAAGCGATTTATGGGATCATACGGCAAAACCCGTCCCCGCAAAAAAGACAGTACGCCTTTTGTCGCCCAACAGGAACAATCTAAAAACGGTGATTTAAAAACTGCCGATACCAAGGAAAAGGAAGCCAAAGCTGCGGCAAAACCTTCGGCCAAAAAAAAGACCTCCACAGCTACCAAAGCCACCAAACCAACCCCAGCCGCCAAAAAGACCACCAAACAGGAATCGAAGGTCGAGCCTACCAAAGACACGGACAAGACAAAGGCTGCCGAGATGAAAGCCGAGAAAAAATCCGATGAGGCAGAGGTGAAACCCGAGACCGAAGTGAAAGCTGAGGCAAAAGTGAAAGCAGAAACCGAAGTGAAAGCTGAGGCCAAAGAAAAGGCAGCTGCGGACGAAAAAGCCGAATCTGAGGCCGAAAAGAAAGACTGAGAAAAAGTGGAATTTGAACCTGCCGAAACGATTTTTATCGGCGGATGTTATACCTGTCTTTGTGCGTACAGCCGATTGTCATCGAGATATTCAACATATCCGATCCGCATCGCAAACAATCACCGAACTTTTATCTTAATCGAAATGGAGTATTCGGTTGGGGTCTAATCAATGCCGAAATGGCCGTGTAATAATTCGCACACCGCACGGTTGATGGTCAAAATCGTATGACATGATCTGATGATTTTTTTGACATCTCGCATAATGCAGCTTTTGAACCTTAAGGACGGACGTGATTGGAGTTACGCATACTTATTCCGGCATTACTTAACCTTGTACCATAAAGACATATATTTCAAATCCTCACTTCATGAGCACACGTTTTGCAATTACGATCGCGGCATTTTCCATCATCACAATCATGGCCGCCTCTTGTGGCGGATCGGCAACAAATAAAACCGGAAGTGAATCATCAACTCCCGACTCGGTCTACGCATCCATAGCGGTAAACTATGCCCAAGGAGCACAAAAAGTACTGGGAAAGAATCTCCAAACCGCCATCGCCGACCAGGGTGTTCTCGGAGCACTAAGCTTTTGCAATATTGAAGCCATGCCACTGACCGACAGCATGTCTACAGAGTACAACACCCAGCTTTCCAGAGTGTCTGACCGACCGCGAAACATGAAAAATCATGCGAGTGCTGAAGAATTGATTTACATCGTCAACTTCCAAGACCAAATCGACGATGGTGAAATACCTCATCCATTGGTCGTTCACGGTAAAGATCTGATTGCAGTTTATTCGCCCATCACGACGAACGGACTTTGTCTCAATTGCCATGGAAAGCCCGACGTGGATATTTCCCCGGAGGTGGTGTCGGCCATCGACAAACTCTACCCGGCTGACCGAGCCAAAGGGTACTCTGTGAACCAAGTCCGCGGGATGTGGAAAGTGGAATTCGACCCCACCAAAAAATTATCAATGTAAATACTCGACGGGCGAAACAAGTCGAGAGCATACGAACGATCGAAAAATATCCAAACCATGAAAAAATTGGGAATGATTGGCGGCACCTCTTGGCATTCCACCATCGTCTATTATCGCCTGATCAACGAAAGAGTCGTAGAATCAACAGGAGAGAATCCCGAGATGCTGATTCACAGTATCAATATGGCGGTAATGCGAGGAGGAGATGTTGAGAAAATTCAAAACAAATACCTCGAAGTCTCGCGTGAACTCGCGGGTGATGGAGCTGAAGCGATCCTAATTTGCGCCAATACCCCCCACATGATTTTTCCCTTCGTACAGCCCAAAATCGATGTGCCCATACTTCACATCGCCGAGGCAACGGGACGTGAGGCAAAAAGACTCGGCTTGAAAAAGCTCGGTCTTCTCGGTACGAAACCCACCATGCTCAAGGATTTTATTACCGCCCCGCTCAAGGACGACTTCGGTATCGATACCATCATCCCCGAAGAACGGTACATCGATGAAACCCACGATTACATCTCCAAAGAATTGACCCGAGGAATTTTTTCCGACGAGGCCAAAGCGTTTTTCCTCGAACGTATGGAAGCCTTGAAAAACCGAGGTGCCGACGGCATCATCCTCGGCTGCACCGAGTTGCCCATGCTCATCGACCAAGCCGATTTCGACCTCCCCTTATTGGCCACCACCGATTTGCACGCAGAAATGGCGGCGGAGTTCATACTCGGGTAGCCGCGTAATGCACGGCGCCAAATTTTCCGATGCGGATATCTCTTTGAGTTTGTCGACAAAAAAGATCGGAGTTTGTTTGACCAATGACGCGGTCACACCATACGTGTTCCCGTTCACATTTCACAGTACGGGACACCCCCTCAAGATCGCGGAGGAGGTGGAGGGTTATCTTCGCGGTCCAAGCGATCCATTTCCTTGGCGGCCATAAACGAAGCGGTAAGTTGCATCAACATATCGCTTCCCGCGCTCGGTGTATTGGGCAGCAATATCAAGCTGCTTTTACTCTTTTCAGCCACGGCGTGAAGTGTATCGTAATGCTGGGTCACCACAATCAGCGCAGAAGCCTCTTGGCTATTGATTCCCACCCTATTGAGCACATTCACTGAATCTTCCAATCCATGCGCGATCTCACGTCTCTGGTCCGCAATACCCTGCCCTTGCAGCCGCTTGCTTTCTGCCTCAGCCGTCGCTTTGGCCACTATTCTAATACGCTCGGCCTCACCTTCGTACTCCGCGGCCGTTCGCTGACGTTCCGCTGCGTTGATGCGGTTCATCGCGATCTTTACATCCTCCGCCGGGTCGATATCCGTCACCAGCGCCTTGATGATACCAAATCCATAATCGTTCATCGCCTGTTCGAGCTCGCCCTTTATCGCCAATGCGATATCGTCCTTTTTCTCAAACACGTCGTCGAGTCGCAGCTTGGGCACTTCGGCACGCACCACGTCAAAAACGTACGAAGTAATCTGTGCATGAGGATTTTCCAACCGGTAAAAAGCATCGTATATCTTTTCTTTGAGCACCAGGTATTGCACGGAAACTTTGATCTTTACAAACACGTCGTCTTTGGTTTTCGTCTCCACATTCACGTCGAGTTGCTGAATGCGCAGGTTGATGCGTCCCGCGATGCGATCGACAAAAGGAATGCGCAACTGAAATCCCGCAATTCGTATGCTGTGAAATTTACCGAAACGTTCGACGATGGCCGCACTCTGCTGCTTCACCGTGAAAATACCCAGCAACACCGCGATTACAACCAGAAAAATTATAATATAAGACACCATACTTTTGAAATTTTCCGCAATATAGTCCTTTTGAGCATTGGTGTGCATTTGATTTTTTGGGGGTGTCCCCGGCACTTAATACCGGCTTGAATCCTGTAGCCCAAGACAAAAATTTCAATAAAACTTAAGATTTTAACCCCGGTCGCCGGGGACCGTGCCGTCCGCTGTATCTTCAGTCTGCCGCGGCGGGGCCGCCAAGGCGCGCGAGGAGCTTCTTGGGTCGCTCTCGCCCGCCGGGCGCCCAAACGCCACCGCCGACCGAAGGATGCCGCTACCGTTCCTCACCCATACCCCACTCAAAAGCACCGTCGGGAAACACTACTACCGTAGTTTATTCATTATATGTCAAGTCAATACATCTTTTGACCGGATCATAAAACCCAAGAACAAAGTGCAGATTGTAACCACTCGCATTGCGGGTGATAAAATAAAATTCTCATGATCGTACCGAAAGAGGAATACGCGCTCGCGGAGTCGCGATTGTAGGCGCCTGTTTTAGGATCCGAGCCTAACGCGGCAACTGAGCTTTACGACAGACATTATTTAAACTTTATGGTGGTGATGTTGTTCTTTTTTCGTCCCATGACTCTTTAAGATATGGGACGCGAAACCATCAATTTCAAATCTATAAAACACGAATCACCCATGAGCAAAAAGAGATTTTCCGCCAAAATGGAAAAAGCTTTGAACGACCAAATGATGCGCGAAGCTTTTCAAGCACAAGTCTACCTGTCATACGGCTCTTGGGCCGAAGTGAATGAATTTCCGGGCATCGCCCAATTCCTCTATAAGCACATGAAAGAGGAACGCGAGCACATGTTCAAATTTTTGAAATTCATCAATGACCGCGGTGGCCATGCTAAAATAAAAGCGGTGGATGCACCCGCGGCTGACCCAAAAAACCTGAAGGAATGCCTCGAAAAGGCGCTCCAACACGAAATTGAAAACTCGAAGGAAATTGATAACATCGTAAATCTGGCGCACGAAGAGGGCGACTGGGCTACTTTTAACTTCGGGCAATGGTTCGTCAAAGAGCAGATCGAAGAAGAAACATTGATCAACAATTTACTCGACAAGTTTGCATTGGCAAGCAAAGAGAAAGCGGACAACGTCAACCTTTACGAGCTCGACCGCCACGCGGGTAAAGCGAGCCAAGAAGCTGAAATTCCTCGAGAAGAAAAGTTGTAAGTGCTTTTTAAATCGTTTTTCGTCTTATCGATCCATCCACACACCCTAAAAAGGAGCGTGTTCGAACTTTTAACGGATGCGCTCCATCACTCTTTCAACCAATCGGTCGCAATGCTCGTTGCCGAAGGTGAAAACTTCTCCGCCTTCGGTCACGCGGTATAGTTGAGTGCGCAACATCGATTTGGCCCTGTGCAGTCTTACCTTGGCGTTTGATTCGCTCAACTCAAGTGCTTCGGCCACTTCGGCATGGGACATGCCCTCGATTTCCCGCATCATGAATACGATTTTGTATTTCTCGGGCAATTGATCGATGGCTTCTTCAAGTATATGGCGGTTCTCATTCATAATGGTGCGGTTTTCGGGACCAATTTCATCATTGTCTTTTATCGAAATGATTCGTGCTGATGTGAGTTCGTCATCTATCGAATCGACATTGGGTCGTTTTTTTCTCAAATGCCTCAGTGCCTCGTTAATGCCGATGCGGATCAACCAAGTGGAAAAGGAGGCCTCCCCGCGAAACTGATCCAACTTAGTGTAGGCCTTAATATAGGCTTCCTGCATAATATCTTCTATGGCGGCCCTATCGGATACATAAGTTCGAATTACGCGAAATAAACGCTGATTGTATCGGCGCATCAATAGTTCGAAGTAATCCGTCTCGCCGCTTAATACGTGACGTATTATGTCGGTATCGGGACATTTTCCTACGGGCACGCCCAAACGGGGTGCCGCACAGTCATTTGGTCGTGGTGCAGTCTGCATGGTTTTTGTTGGATTTTAGAGTGAACAAACGGTTCGTCAAAATTTTGATTTCAACCATTGGATGCCTCGGTCGTGATAAAGTTACATTTTTTGTAACCCTTTCTCCAATCGTTTGTCCAAATGCCAAACCAAAATTCCACGAACCATGGACAACAACAAAAATTTCTCAACCCTAATGAACATGCGAAACCTTTTGCGCATCGTGTATTTTATTGTGCCGGTTGTTGCCGGCATCGACAAGTTCACAAACTTGCTGACCGATTGGCCTAAGTATTTGGCGCCTTTTGCAGTAAATCTACTGCCTTTTTCACCGGAAACTTTTATGATGATCGTCGGAGTGATTGAAATCGCCGCCGGCTTCATTGTATTGTTTCGCACGCAGTTGGGCTCCGCCATCGTTTCGATTTGGCTCGTATTGATCGCTTTGAACTTATTGCTCAGCGGTCAGTATCTCGATGTCGCGGTGCGCGATTTGGTGATGGCCATCGGTGCGTGGGTATTGTTCAATTTGAATAGTGTTGAGCAAACCGCAAAACCAATTAAAGTTCGGTCTTAATCAAATCGCGGTATGCATTGTTAGAGTGTTGAATAATTTCAGCAAATCCGATTGAATAACAGCTTCGGATCAAGCAATCTTCACAATTCAATTCATATTCACTTAACCTATAAAAAACTTAAAACCATGTCACAACTTCCCCATAGCGTAAAAATTCTCAAAAAGGAAAATTTTACGCACGACGTAATCCATTGTGTGTTTGAACGTCCCGAAGGCTACCTTTTTACAGCGGGACAAGCCATCGACGTCAACATCGACAATCCCGACATCGACGTCGACGATGCACCTTTTACCTTCACCGGCCTCGAGGAGGATCCGAATTTGGAGCTCATGTTCAAAGTTTATGCCCCGCACCACGGCACCACATTGGCATTGTCTCATTTGCAGGCCGGCGATCGGCTTCGCATCAGCGATCCCTTCGACACCTTTGAATATAAAGGCAAAGGTGTATTCATCGCAGGCGGTACAGGAATCACGCCCTTCGTCGCGTTGCTGCGCGATCTGGACAAAAAGAAAAAACTCGACGGCAACAGGCTGATATTCGCCAATAAAGCGAGCGATGACCTATTTTTGCAAGACGAATTGAAATCGCGATTAAAAGACAATCTCGTTCAGATACTCAGTCGTGAAGAGAAGCCGGGATTCTCGCAGGGTCGAATCGATCCGAAATTTCTAAAAGCGGAAGTTCCCGACATTCACGGGCACTTTTACTTATGCGGTCCCGAGGGGTTTTCCAAAAGTGTCAAATCGATGTTGATGGGTATAGGCGCTGAAGAAGACAAAATAATGGTGGAGTATTGAGGTTGAATTCGGTCTGAAGCTCCGGGAATAACCAAACTCGGTTCCGATACTTATAACCCCCACTCGCGAGACGCGTGCAACTGTGAAACCGCCGGAAGTTATCCATATTTCCGGCGGTTTTGCGTTTAAACCCGTACCTTTGCACCAGTGAAAATGGTTAAACTCAAGTAATGGATAATCAGAACAATACGAACAAAACTTCAGAGAAACAAGATCAACTTTTATCGCGAATCGCGAAGAACGAAGCGATTGCTCGAAAACTTGAAACCAACCCCGATAGCCGCAAGACCCTGCGCGATCCGGTGATCGCATACGGCGAGCGTTTTCTCGGGGAGCTCGACGATCGAAACGCTTTCAACCTCGACGGATATAAACGCACCGAGGAAGATGATTTTTTCGACATCGACGGTAAGGCTTACGACGAAGAGAAAGCACTCACATTTCTGCGCCGCCGCGTTGACGAACCCGGGTTGAACAGCGCTTCGGGAGGCCACATGGGCTATATCCCCGGCGGGGCGCTTTATGTATCGGCGCTCGGCGATTATCTCGCAGCGGTAATGAACCCGTATGCCGGGGTTTTCTTTTCATCTCCCGGCGCGGTGCGAATGGAAAACGCCTTGATCAACTGGGCCGGCGAACTGGTGGGGTACGACCGCAAATGCGGTGGCAATCTCACCTCGGGCGGAAGCATCGCAAACCTCATCGCCATCTCTACGGCCAGAAATACCAAAGGCATAAAAGGTCGTGACTTGGACAGAACTGTAATCTACACCTCGCGTCAGGCGCACCACAGCATCTTAAAGGCCTTGCGCGTTTGCGGCTTGGAAGAATGCATGATTCACGAACTCGAAGTCGACGAGAAATACCGGGTGATACCCGAAAAACTCGATGCCCGCATAACCGAAGACCGCAAGAATGGCCTGCTGCCGTTTCTGATCATCGCCAATGCCGGTTCCACCGATATCGGAGCCGTTGACCCTTTGGACAAAATAGCCGATTCAGCGGCCAAGCACGGCATTTGGATGCATGTCGACGCCGCCTATGGCGGATTCTTTCTCCTCACCGAATACGGCCGCGACAAACTGCGTGGCATCGATCGGGCCGACTCCGTGACGCTCGATCCGCACAAAGGATTGTTCATGCCTTATGGATCGGGTATCGTGTTGGTAAAAGACGTCGAACACATGACGCGCTCGAACGACTATACCCCGAGCTATCTTCAGGACGCATCCGCCTACGATGAAGAGTTTTCTCCGGCTGAGCTTTCTCCCGAGCTCAGCAAGCACTTTCGCGGTTTGCGCATGTGGCTGCCTTTGAAAATCCACGGTCTGGAGCCCTTCAAAGCCGCCTTGGAGGAAAAACTTGACCTCGCGAGGTATTTTTATGAAGAAGTGCAAAAACTCGGCTTCGAGCCCGGGCCGGATCCCGATCTATCCATCGCCGTATTTCGGTACATCCCCAAAACGGGTGACATCGATACGTTTAATAAACTGATCCTAAAATCAGTGTATGAAGACGGCCGCATATTCGTGTCTTCCACGGCTCTCGACGGAAAGTTCTATCTGCGGGTGGCCATTCTTCAGTTTCGCACCCATAGAAGCCACATCGACACTTTTCTCGACTTGCTCAAAGGGGGTATCGAAATCGCGAAGAAGAACATGGCTAAAATGGTCGCGGATTCTTGATTGCGTCTGTAGGGTTAAATTTGGTCATTGCACGCGCCTGTTAAACCACACAGCATTAGCCCATTCGATTCAACTTGGGACGATTTTAAAATTTTATTTCCGGGAATTTGGAATTGGTATGGATTCCTTACTATCTTTGATTCGGACACAATTGTCCGACAATAAATAAATCGCGGAAATCATGGAACACTCCAAATTTTACCATGCAGGCTGTGTCAAGTGTATTGTCACGGAACAAGAAATCCTCAACTTGATTGGCCGCGACAACGTGGACATCATCAATCTCAATGAAGACCACCGTCGAGTGGAAGAAGCCATGCAGCTGGGTGTGAAATCGGTGCCGGCGCTTGTAACGCCAAGCGGCGCGGTACTGCACATCAACTACAGTATGAGCATAGAAGCTATAAGCCAAGCGGTCACTTAATGACGCCATAAAAAATCCACATCCGTGCGCGGATTCAAGGAATTTCACTGCTCGTGCATGTTTCGATATTTGGGTTTTGCCGGTTTCGAACCGGGCATTGTTTTCGCCGAACTTAATTTCGGATGAGATGTTATTTGTGATGAGTGATATATGCCAAGTATGTGCTCTGCATGCGTGAGGGCGAACGCCGGTATCCTTTCTCTTTGGCCTGCGTTGGTGCCGTAGGCGTGTGAGAGCGACCCAAGAAGCTCCTCAAACGCCTTACGGCACCCGCAGGCCAAAGAGAAAGATAAAGGCGGTAGACCGACCTCGGCCCCCCCGGAAGGGCCGGGGACACGCCCAAAAAAATTGATTGAGAAAACACAAACAAAAAAAACGTATAAAATGAAAGTTCAAGTTTGGGATACCTATGTACACCGCGCCGACGGCAGTGTGATTCATTTCGACATTTTGGTGGAACGCGAAGCCTCGGACGAATCCAAGGTTTTTTCTTACGGCAAGGAATACCTCAAGCAAAAGGGTGAGAAAGATGCCGAAATCGATGCATCTCAGTGTCAATTTTGCCATATCGAAACGCCTTCGGATGAAGTGGTCAAAGATATTGAACGCCAAGGATATCACATTGTGGAAATGGATGACATCGCGGCAAACCTGTCCGAAAACCCGAGCCGAAAAGACTATATCATGCACTTGCGCGGCCACTATCCCGAGCACCGGTTTGGCGACATGCAAGGCAAGTCCGTAGAGGAGCTGAAGGATATGGTCACCGTAAAAAACTGAGAGACCGGTGCAGTGAGGTGAGCATCGGCCGAGGCACAACCTGTGTTCACGACTAAAATGGGGCGATGAATGCCTCGGCGTGAAAGCGTGGATAGGCCGCCATGCACAGAGCGGCATGGGATGAAGCTTGACTTGGCGCTTGAGGTGGTAATTGTGTTATTCCGCTTATCTTTGGGCCTCGATGGAATTCTTGTACCCCGGCTTTCTATACGCATTGGCTGCCCTGTCCATTCCGGTCATTGTGCACCTGTTCAATTTCCGTCGGTTTAAAAAAATCGCTTTTACGAATGTGCGGTTCCTCCGCGAGGTCAAGAGCAGAACCCAATCGCAAAATCGCCTGCGGCACTTATTGGTCCTCTTGGCACGGCTTCTCGCTTTGGCCTTTTTGATTTTTGCCTTTGCCCAACCGTATATTCCCACGGGAGCGAACACAGACATCGAAAGAAGCCGCGCCGTCTCGATATTCGTCGACAATTCATTCAGTATGGAGGGTGAAACCGAAGAAGGCCCTCTACTGGAAGTCGCGAAAAACCGTGCCATCGATATCGCCATGGCCTTTGAGCCCACCGACCGTTTTCAAGTTTTGACGCAAGACTTTGAGGGCGGCCATCAGCACTTGGTCAGCCGCTCGGAATTCATCGACCATGTCCAAGAGATAGGTTACAGCCCGCACTCGCGGTCCTTTGAAGACATCACCACGCGGCAGGGCGACCTTCTCCACCGGGCGGATGCGGGGAGTGAGTTGCGAA
>CAJDXB010000023.1_pt1 | contig 20952 bp, 21 predicted proteins | sample 7391691 | NCBI WGS metagenome assembly CAJDXB01 (sample SAMEA7055747, study PRJEB34461) | soil metagenome | biome: terrestrial ecosystem; feature: Peninsula; material: soil | place: Antarctica | collected 2016 | reverse complement strand
CGTTGCTTCTGCTCCTCCGAACCGTAATGCAGCAGGTAGGGCGCAACGATCTCCGAATGCAGCCCGAAACCAAGACCGGTGGCATTCGCCCGCGCAATCTCCTCCATGATTTTAAAGGCTTGCCCGATATCCGAATCGAAAGTGATGTTGACGTACACGAAGTTGCCCACTTTTTGATCGCGAAAGGAGAAATTGTGGAGCACCTCACTGCTAATGACTGAGTTGGGCACAACGAAGCGTTTGTTCTCAAAGTCGCGGATGACGACATGACGCAAGGTGACATCTTCGACGACTCCGGTGAGCTTATCGCGGATTTCGATAAAATCGCCGACGATGAAGGGCTTGAACGATACGATAAAGATGCCGCTGACTATATTTGAGAATGCCGCCTGGGATGCAAAACCAATGATGGCCGCGAGGATGCCCGCACCGGCAAAAAGCGATAACCCAAGTTCTTTAAACGTAGGAATGGAATACAAGATGATAAGCAGTGCCGTGAAGTATACGATGAAACTCAGCGCATTTTTCAGGAATACGTAATGCGTGGGATCGAGACCGAGCTCGCGTGTTCGTCGGTTGATGAATCGAGCGAGGAGCATGCGCCAAAAACGAAGGAGCAACCACGCCACCAGAAATACGATAAAAATGTAGAGGAGGTAATCGGCAAACTTATATCCCGTGAATATCGGCATAGGTGGAATTTGGGGTACCAAAATACGACCAAAATGGAGAATGAGGGAATGTAGTGGTTTGAAACCGCTTGGATCGCTCAAGCCAAGCGACGACCGGACTTAATTTGATTCCAGACAACTTCGATTCATGAGATTACCCCAAGTGAATGAGTAATCAACGAATCAACTCGATTTCCAATTGATGCATTGAATCAAGGCGAAAGGATGTGTCTGCCCAAGAGGGCTTGGACATCCTCGGCACGAAATTGCGCGAAAATCCGAAAGGTTCTTTTGGATAGCCGATGAAATTTTTGTCGAGATGGCCATTTGCATTCAAGTCTTGAAATACGGCGATGGAGTATTCTCCGGCCGGCAGATGGACTGTGGTTTCGATCTCGGCCACAGATTGGGTTTTCACTTTCACCGCGTGGAAAGGTTCGGATCCAAGAAAATTGACACCGTCGCGGTACAAAGCGATGTGTACGATGGAATTCACCGACTTTAGGTTGGTGAATTTTAATTGGAGTGTCGCTGTATCCGGTGGGAAAGTAGCCATAGCACCGGCTTTCTGCACATTGACTGCAGTAGCTTCCGCGGAAGCCCCAAGGGTAAGAAACAGGAGAAAAACGAGGAAAATCCGGTTCATCAATGGGTAATTTTTAAAATGCGATCAAGTCAAGCGCAGTTCACAACGCCGGTATTTCCGGGTTGTTTGATCAAGCGATATCGCATAAGTGAATTTCATCTCTCAAAAAGCCCGCCAAGTTCCGGTGAAGGTTGTCGGAAGAAAATTTCAATGTTCAAGAAGACCTTCTAGAGTGCTGATAATCCGAAAGTAAAATATTATTTCATTTTTTGGAGGCAACCTTCGTGATACAATGCGTTCTTATAGTAACCAAACCGTTCACCATTTTTCTGAATGGGGTTTTAAGATGCTTACACCAATGATGCCCGTCTTGTGCGGGCATTTTTGTTTTGCGGCGTGATAGTTCGACTTCAATGTGCATTGAAAAATATAACGCAAGTCATGCAGACAAGGTCAAACTTGAACTCAATCCGGCATCCCTTCGAAACGGTGGTGCCGGGTTCTTTCTATCTTTGCACGCTAAACCCCAAAACACAATTTGCGAATATGAAAAAAATGACCACCACATTAATGATGGCCGTTTTCGGTTTGTTTTTGTTTTCATGCGGAGGCGACTCCACTTCCGAAACGAAATCGACTGAGGTGAAAACCGGCGATGCCATTGACGCATCAGGCACTTATAACCTCGATGCCGGTGAGAGCAGTTTGAATTGGACAGGCCACATGCTGAAAGTCGGCGGTGTGAGTTTATACAATCACCACGGTACCTTGGATTTCGAAAAGGGCCGGGTGGAAATGGCAAACGGCCAAATTGTCGAAGGCACTTTTGTGGTTGATATGACCAGCATCACTCCCACGGACAATAATTTCACGCCTGAAGAGGGGCGGACAAAAGAAAAACTCATCGGACACTTGACTTCAGGTGATTTCTTCGCCGTGGAGAACTATCCTACGGCAACCTTGGAAATCACCGGTATGGAAGGCGGTAAAGTAATGGGCGACATGACCATTCGCGGAAAGACCAACCCCGTGATCATCAATGGGTTTGAAATGGATACCGATGGCGACATGATGCGCACCAAAGGCATTTTGACCCTGGATCGTCAGAAATTCGATGTCGCTTTCAAAATGGGAGTGCAGGACAAAGTATTGTCCGACGATGTGGATTTGGAGTTCAACGTGGTATTCAACAAATCAAACCTCGGTATTTAATTGAATGGTTTGTTTCGGTTGAAAAGCCGTACATGAATTGCTAAAAGCCCCGTTTGGGGCTTTTTTTTATTCACTCAAATACTCCCTCCTGAAGACAAGCAACCAAAGTCTAAAGTCGTTAAAGTTGTATGAATGCGGAGTGTTCGCGGCAAACCGATTTCGGTTTAATCTCGGCAATCAAATTTCACTTGTCAATCGGCGGTCACCGCTTCATGAATTTGACTGCACTGCGGTATTCGTCCGTTGAGATTTCGATAAAATACATGCCCGGAACCAAGTGCTGCAATGAAATTTCGATACGTTTATCCCAATGGCTGACAGCATTTTCGATGAGCGTAGACCCCAACACGTTGATTACGCGTACCACCCCCTCCTGACGAGGAGGGGTTTCGAAATGAATGTACACAGCATCGTCGGCCGGTATGGGAAATACGGTAAAGCCGGGCCGGGCATCGATACTTGCAACAGACACTTCCAAGTCTTGGAAGAAGATGGCGACAAAGCCATCAGTGAAACCTTGGGATTCAATGGGTGCTTCGCCGTTGTCCAGTTTGAGACTTCCACTGAAGCTGCCCGCAACGAGAATGGTTCCATCGTCTAGAAAATGAACAGCGCGAGGGTATTCGTCCCCCACTCCACCAAAAATATGTGATTCGATGAATGTCCCCGTCATTGATTCGTAAGTGGCCACGAACATATCGCGCTCACCCGCAGAGACCACTTGATTGGTGAAGTCTCCCGGAATGAACCGCGCATTTTGGTCGAATGCACCCACGAGGGTGATGCGGTCCTCGGTTTCCCGAATTCCGGTGGCATAATCGAGGGTGCCGTCGGATTCGACAAATTTGATCCATTCCAAGCTCCCCGATGAAACTTTATATCGACCCAGGAATACGTCTGAAAACAGCGGCGTCAGAATCGCCTCGTTGCTGCCCGGATCGAAATCCGTGATTCCGCGAAACCGCCCCGCTACATAGAGGGACTGACCGTCATTTGAAAACTCCAAAGCAGAGATGTTGTTGGCTTGCTCCAAATTATCGAAATCGAATTCCCAATGAACCGCGCCCATCGTATCGATCATGGCGAGATATAGTGACGATTGAGGAAAACCGGCGACCGTCACGCCTTCCACCTGCATGCCGATCGCGATGCCGTGGACCGGTGAATATTGCATTGCGGTAATCGACTCTGCGTTCAAACCGGGATTTATGTGTGCGGCGCGTATCAAGGCTCCTTCCCCGCTCCACGTCAACAAAGCGACATCGCGGTCGCCCATTGCCGTGAGCCAATCCTCGTCGGGGCCGAGATCGACGTCGATGGAGTCTGCAAATTGCAAGGCGAGGAATAACTGCCCATTGTTTCCGCGGGTCAGCACAGTGGCGCCGTCGTATCCAAAATTGCCTATCGAACGCCCCCAAATGAGTTGTCCTTCTGCGTCATATCTTGCCAAAAATGCGTCGAACCCTCCGGCTGAACTCAACAAGAGTTGTCCGGTACCGGGGTTGAAATCGATGGTTTGTCTGAAACTGCCGGCGATGATAATATCACCGTTGGGCTCTATAACCAGTCCGCTTGGAACCACACCGTCAATCATAGCTATGCGCCCCAATGAAAAAGCGAAGTTCAACTCATCGGTTTCATCATACGATGCGACGAATAAATCGGGATTTCCCTTGGGACTCAACACGAAGGGCGAGCCTTTCGGATTGAAATCAACTTCACCACTGAAAGTGCCGAAGATGACTCGATTTCCTTGGTCGTCTGTGGTGCAATACGAGGCCACGTCCTTTCCGGGACTCCCCAAAGCCCATTGGCTGAGAAAGTCAACGGTTTGTGCCTGACCGGTGGATAAGCATCCCGTCCAGGCAAGAAGCAACGTAAAAGCTATTCGGAAAAAAGTTTTCATAAGGCAAACGGAATATAAATGCGTACTTTATTGGCAATCAACTCAAAGTCCAAAAATATGACTTTTTAATGAGGGTGAAAACGTGAAATTATGAAAATTCGAAACCACATCTCACCTTTGTGACGTTCATAACTAAAAGTATACTATGAAAAGATTCATTTTGTTATGGTTCATTGGCTCCGTTTCACTTAGTGCTTGCGCACAAGACAAAGCAGCTCGCGACGAAGACAACCAAAAGCCGAAATTTGAGATAGTCAAATCGGAAAGTGAATGGCGCTCGGAGCTTTCACCTGAGGCTTTCCAAGTCCTAAGGGAAGCCGGCACAGAGCGCGCTTTTACCGGAAAGTATAACGATTTTCACGAGACGGGGATTTTTATTTGTGCAGCTTGTGGAAACCCGCTTTTCGATTCGAAAACGAAGTTTGATTCCGGAACGGGCTGGCCAAGTTTCTATACGGTAGTCGCGAAGAACAACGTGCTGGAGATTCCCGATCACAACTTGGGCATGCCACGGGTAGAAGTGGTGTGTGGTCGTTGTGGGGGCCACTTGGGCCATGTGTTCGAAGATGGCCCAAAGCCCACCGGACTTAGGTATTGCGTCAACTCCGCGAGTCTTGATTTCAAATCCAGAGAGCAAGAATAAACTCAGTTGACATTGTGGTGAACACAATGGGTGCGGCAGTAACTTGTAGTGGTGGATTTGAACCATTGTCCCGTACATTGGTTATACTGGAACACAAACACCATTCACCAAATTACATTATGCGAACCTATCCCGACGAAAAGTGGGAATCAATAGATTTTCACCCTGAAGCGCTACGCCTCAGCTATGCGATATCAAATTATGGCCGCATCGCCAGTTATGCGGATCAAATCGAAAATGGCAAGCTGTTGAAAGGCGGTATGCTGGGTGGTTATCCCACTTTTGTATGCCGTCCATTTGGAAAATCCAAAACGATCTATATCCACAAGTTGGTGGCCGAGCACTTTATCGAGAAAGAAGACAATGATCAGACCTTCGTTATTCATTTGGATTACAACAAACAAAACAACCATGTATCCAACTTGAAATGGGCGAATAAAGAGCAGATGACTTCACATCAACAAGGCAGTCCCTATGTATTGGCCGGACGCGAAAAGCGAAAGCAACAGCGCCGACACAAGGGGCATAAACTCACGTCAACAGATGTCATGCGCATCAAGAAGAAAATATTCGATCCCAACCGAAAAACACGAATGAAAATTATCGCCAAGCAGTTTGGAATTAGTGAGATGCAGCTGTATCGCATTAAATCCGGCGAAAACTGGTCTCATATCAAAGTCGATATCCCCGAAGGCAGTTCCGATTTGGCCCGACGTAGTTGAGTTGATAAGAATCGGGCGGTAAAACCGTCAGATCTGAATGTATGAAATGAAGGGACGAGACCTCTTCTGCGACAATCCGGAAACCGTCATCAGTCAGCGCTGTATTGTGGCGACACGCATTGCGGAAGGTTGACTTTATTCACGCTTTTACGATTCCCGCAGCACGAGATCTACTTCTTTTAGGCTCGTGTTGGTGGTTATTTTTATTCCGCGAATTCCCGCCTCCGCCGCGGCTTCAATGTCGCGGTCTTTGTCGCCTATCATCACCGATTTTGTGCGGTCTACCCCGTGGCATACAATCGCTTTTTCGAGCATGCCCGGACGGGGCTTGCGGCATAGACACCTCCCGAAATCATCGTGATGGGGGCAAAAGTACGTGGCGAGGTAATCGATTCCCGCCGTGAGAAAAGCGTTGGCCATTTTTTGGTCGATGCGCTCAAAATCCTCCATGGAATATCTCTTCTTGGCGATCCCGCCTTGGTTGGTGATTACTATTATTGAAAACCCTTGAGCAGTCCACGCGACCAAAGTATCAAGGACATCAGGCAAGATTTTAAATTCTTGTGGTGAGGTGGTATAATCCCCGGGGTCATGATTGATGACCCCATCGCGATCGAGAAATATGACTTTACGTCCCATGTGAATTCGTATATTCTTCAAAGCTACGATCATCGTAGAATATCACGATCCTTATAATCGTCTTGCCATCCCTTGTATGGGTTTCTTCGATCGTTTTCGGCTCCACAGCTTTGACGATAACTTCAGTGTTGGACGGTTCCGCCCCTTGAGCGGTCGGAGAGTTCTTGGGTGATTTACCGGTGATCAACCAACCCGCGTCGACACGCGGAAATTCGTAGAGCACTTTCTCAATGAAATCCAAAGACGGTTTGTTCCGACCGTTCAAAACGTGGGAAACGCCCGAGCTTTGAACGCCGATTTTGTCCGCGAAAGAAGAGGCATTCAAATTATTCACCTTGATGATGGTTCGGATCCTATCTTGAATATTCATGGTTACATCTGTAAATCACCGGACGGCAAAGATAAAGAAATTCATATTCTCATTTTACGAAATATTATTTAATCACCTAAAGTTAAGCTATAAGCTTTATGATTAGAAGTACTGACAATCCATGATATAGAAAATACATTCAAGTGTTGATGAATTCTGTTACAAATGTGAATATCCCGAGATCGCCATCTGAAGAAACATCCGGTGGCCACGCATGCAGTGTGTTACATTTGTAACACCGGTTGCAAAAAGAATTGGCATTGTCCAATGCCGACGGCGGGATGGATGACCATCGGTTAATGAATAACTTTGTCGGATAATAAAGATCGGCCGGCAACGCGTACAATGAAAATGATGTGGTATGACCAAGAAGAAATCGACGGAAGAGGAAAACGCTCGGGAAAAAGAAGGTCCATTTAAAAATCCGATCGACCCCGACAAGATAACCGACCGGCCCGGACTCTTGCCCTATCCGCACCACGTCGGCAGCCACGCTTTTGCCCCGACCAAATCCGGGGCGATCAAACACCGCGGATACCGCGCCATGCACGAACAGAGCGAGCGTGAATTGCAGCGTCTCCGCGAACAGATGGAAGTAATCGCCCGCCAAGCGAACCAACTCAAAGACCGCCTGGAGGTTTCGAAAGTGATTTACGAAGCTGAAATGAATTTCGAGCCCATCGCAGGCAATATATACTACTTGTATGCGCGCCGCGAGGGACATTTCGTTCTCTCGATGATCGCCCCGAACGAATGGAGGCGCAGTCCGGGATTCAAACACTACGTGGCGAGTGTACGCCTCTTGGCCGATCATACTTGGGAGATTATCGAGAAGAACGACCGGTAGGGAAGTTTTTTGCGCTTTTGATCATTTTTTTGGGCGCGCCCCTAGCCTTTCCCCCTTTTCTCCAATTTGCTGCAGGTGATATATTTCCGTGATATTTAAATTATACTCACTTTCAGCGGGGCCGGGCTATCCGCTATATCCGCATCGTCGCGCGGCCGGAGCGGTATGTCGGCCGGGCGGGCTTCGCCTGTCGCCGCCCCGCCGCCACCGCCCCAGGCCGCCCGATGATACGGGATGCCGCTTCTATCCCTCGCGCTTAAATACCGATTAGCGAGTTTATCCGCTGCCACACTGCAGCACACGCTGTTGTTTCACAAGGATATTCTGCATTCTCGGTTTAACCGGAACTGCATGTTGGAACACTTGAGACGCGGGCGGAGGTGATCCTTAGAAGCTCATTTCGGCGCGGATGCGGATTCCATCGTTGTCGGTAAAGTTGCGATTGAGATAGGATTGATTGAGCTGGTGGACGTATTCAATGCGCAATACCTTGAGTATGTTGGTAAATCCAAAACCCACTTCGGCGTACGGTTCGGTGTATTCGTTGTGAAAAAATTCGGGCAAATCGAATACCCCCTCATAGTCACCGGTGAGCTTCCCTACGTGTACTTTTAAGGATAAGATCTCACGGAGTTTGAACCTCCTGAGAAGCGGGACGCTGTTCATTAAAATGCCGCCGCCGTTGAAATGAATGTGCGTATTGGAAGTCGCGTTGTGTGCAAATGAAGCGTGGTGCAGGAGATTGTATTCATATTTGGCATAACCGAGCGACATGGATCCGACCGGTTGGTCGAGCAATGTGTATGGCGCCTCCCCCACGAGGTAGCCCAGTTCGGTCATGTAATCCATGAAAATTTGGCCCAATACCAATCGGCCCTGAATGGAGAAACGAAGCCGTCCGTAATACCCGGCATCATTTACCGCCTGACCCGGCAAGAGCGATTGCCCTACCTCGGCGCTCAAGTTTACGAGTGGCGTAGGGTTGAGGTAATACACGCGATCGAAAAAAAAGCGATCGTAATGCTGTCCGAAGGGAAGGCGCACCGTGAATGCGGCCCCGTAGTTATCATAGGTGGGAAAATCGATGCCTTCCTTGACGAATTTGACTTCGCCCGTCGCCGTATTGGATAAAAAGTATGGGGTGAACTCCAGGATGACATCGCTGTTGGCGCGGTATTCAACCCTGAATTCGTAATTCTCTTCCAATTTCAAATAGGGATTCTTTTCCCTGGTGGTCAATACCGCGATCACGTTTCCCGTGCCCTTGTTGTTGGGGTTTTGCTTGATCAAACGGTAGAAACGGTCATTCGAGATCAAGGTATAGTCATTGTGATAAGCGAGTCGGAAGAGTAGCTTGTCGCTTTTGAAGGGTTGCAAATCCAAATTGGCGCCGTACTTGAATTCCTTGCTCGTAGTGCCATAGCCCAAGAACCCCCCTACCGAAAATCGATCGTTAAATTTTTCGCTCGTCCGCAATGGAATGCTGAAGCGTTGACCTTCAATGGCGTTTCGGCTATAGATGTCAAACATGGGGCCGATATCAACCTTTCCAACATTCAGAAAGCCTGTCAAAGCCAGCCCTCCTATTGCGTCTATACCTTTAACCAAATCGTTGTCTTTGATGCGCGCCACCTTGATATATGCGTCGTCCTCAAGACTCTCCGTGGCAAATTCCGGCTGATTTTTCCAAAGCTGCGGCTTGATCTCGTCCAATTCAGGTGAAAGGGAATATTGAATCGACTTGTTCACGAGCCAATTTCCCGCCGAGACATTCTCCAACCTTTTCGCGCTGTATCGATCCGTGGAGTCCCTTCTTTGGATAAGGGAAATATTGATGCCGACCATTTGTCTATCGTAAAACAAACCTCCGTCCGGCAACTCGCGGTACACCACTTTGCTCTTGAATCCATTGACGAAATTGATGTTGGCTTCTTTGGCGATATGCGCAGTAATTTCAGTCAGCGCAAATGTGGTGTCCTCAATTTCAAAATGACCGGAAAAGAGTGGGTCGAATTTGTTTTTTGGGACGTAGGTGAATTGGAAATACTTTTTGCCATCAACAAAAGTGCTGTCGTCGAGATAAATATTGTACTGAGACAAAGCAGACCCACTCAAAGGTGAGATAAATCCACGCTCGAGAATGTAAATCACATCCTTGTAGAAATCGATGTCGACGGTAATGTTTTGCAAAATGTACGTCTCGATGGCCATGTTCAAAGTGGGAAAGACCCCCTCCTTTTTGGCGTACTTCAAATCCACGCTGTCACGTTGGTGTGATTTGGCTTCTTCAAAAAGATAAATGGGCGCGAACCGCAGTCCTTCATGGTCGCTCTCGATCGTCACTTCATCAAAGTCATCGATGTAGCGCTTGATATTCGACGAGGTGTCAATGGCTGCATATACTGAGGTGTTTTCCAGTGTTTTGTATTCATCAACGCTTTGAATTCGATGTCTGTTTTCCTTTTTATGCTCTTGAATTTTGTCGAAGAGCTCTTTTGCCCTTTCGATTTCGGGCCTAATGGTGACTTCCCCAAGGAGTTGGAAGTCTTCTTCCAAAAGAATGGACAACGGAGAATTACTCCCTGGATTGAAAGGCAACCGTTTGACATGGTATCCGAGAAATGACACCATCAAGGTGTCGCTTTCCACATCGGGGATTTCAAATTCACCTTTGAGATTGGTCGTGGTGCCCTGTTGGGTTCCCGCGATCCAAACATTGGCAAATGCGATGGGTTGTTTCGTATGGGCATCTACGACCCTACCGGATACGCTTTGGGCCATAACTGCACCGGCGAAGGTAATCGCCGTTAGAAATGCGAGAATATGCCGTAGTTCCGGATACAATCAATACGGTTCTTGTTGATCGTTTTTCATCACCCAATACAAGCCTTTGACGCCGATTTTGATATCGTCCAATTTCAACAATACCAAGATTTTCTCGATGTAGGCGATGACTCCCCACCCTACAGCAACGTAAAATAACCAGGGAAAGAACCCAAAAACGAAGAGTACGAAAAAAAAGACGCCTTGGAGATAGCCCGCGGTAACCGCAGAGTATAAATGAAGGCCCGGAATCTTGCCAAACCGAATGAAACCAACGAAATAGCTGAGCACGAAAATGGATAAGAACAAGAACAACAACCATGCGTGGGGTCCAATCTCGGTCCATTTAAACAAAAATATACCGAGCAGGGCCATGGCGAAGGTGAAGATGTCGGCCAAATTGTCCAAGGCCGCTCCGAAGTGCGTTTGCAACTTGAAGTACCGTGCAATATTTCCGTCGAGGATGTCACTTACAAGACTGATGCACAACAAAATGACAAACCAGTTTTCACGCCCCGTCACCGCCATAAAGAGAATGACGGGAAACGCCAAGAGGCGGTAAAGACTAATCATATTGGGAAGGTTGATGACTTTCTCCCCTTTAATCGTCAAATTCTTCATTTGTACTTGAGATCATTCATTCGGCAAACTCCCGCGTTCAACCATGTGTGGAAAACAGCCTCTACCCCCCATCAATTTTCGACGGGTTCTGCGACTTTTTTTGGTGGTCTTTCACAGACTTCGGTTATGAAGTATTGCAGCATTCTGCTTATGGCGGCAGCACTGATTTCATTCGTTTCCGGACGGATCACCTTGTCGCGTTCCGAGGTGTCAAATTTCAAATCGATGGTGGTATATCGCCCGGTGAATGACATGCCAATGGATATCAATTTTTCCAGACGGCTCAATTCAGCCGTATTCAGATCTACCTTTGGGATGATGTTGATGTCGAGCAGGTCATTGAGAGTGTCGATGACCTGTATGTTTTGAATCGAGTGGTTTGCGACAAAATTCATGATTGTCGGAAGATCGTCGACTTTCACCGTTTGCTGCAAATAGTTTACCACCGTATCGATGGGAATGAGGTTTTGTGTGCTGTCGGGATCCACCTTGATCCGCACCGTTTCATCGGGATTGCGACGCGAAATGCCGTGTAGGCGTTTGGAAAAATCGAAGACGCCATAATCGGTGGTGGTTACCCCTGTTTTGCTGTGGCCCACCACTTGCGACAAGCGAATGATGTAGGCATCCAGCTCAAAATTATCCATGTGTTTTTTTACGAGGTTTTCGGCCAACCTTTTCGAATATTCGTAATAGTTCCTGAAATGGGAAACGTCTTGATCGGGGTAGAATTTTTCCTCGAATCGCCCATTGAAGTTCCCACAAGAGTATGCCGTGCCGATGAAAAAGAACCGAGAGTTTGTCGCGGCAAATTTGCGGTATACGTTCAGAGAGTTTTCCACTCCGTCGATATTTGTTTCCAAGATTTCCGACTTGGACTTGAAATCGTACTTCAAGCTTGCCGCAAAATGGAAATAATCGGCTTCCATACCGAAGATGCTTTTGAGGTCATCTCTTGACATGCCGAAATCTACGTCGAGCAGTGAGTAACCATATACTTTCAAGTTATCGAGATTGCCGACTTTATTTCCACCGGAGCTTGACAATGCCCGAACCACTCTTTCTCGGGCTGAGGATTTATCGTTTTCTCGAGCGAGGGCGATCACCTCATAGCCTTGAGACAACAATTCGCGGATAAAATGGGAGGCAACGTATCCGTTGGCGCCATTGACAATAATTCTCTTCATGTCTTCTGATTGTTTTCTTTTTCTAAGGTCTATAAGGCGGAAATTGTTCCGGTTAGACAGCGGTATTTACAAAAAAGTTACGCCACACGATGTTGGCGAGGGGCAGTGTTCAAACAAGCTGAGCAAAGGTAATTTTTTCGACAAAACGCCGTGGTAACCTTTATCACGGCATGCTCGCAACACAAGTCCTTGCCCTTTCCGAAACGCACAAGGATTAAGTGGAAAATCCGATCCATAAAGAAGCGGATAATCATTTCGACACTTCGATTCATTATAGACGCAGTCCATTCGAGGCCAAAGAGCGTTCGTTCCAGTTGATCACTAAGTCGTTGTTCTGCGGTACCGGCGATTTCCATTCTATGAAAGTGAATATTCACTCACAAAGATAATGATTAGAATGGGCCGGCCAAATAAAAATCAAATGCGGACTATTATGCACAATTGACCTGGCGGCATATCTACGTCGGACTCTGAAGCAGTGCGAAAATCACAGGAAAATATACAACGTTAAAAACACCCCCAACGGGATGGTCAAGTTGTCGGAACCGCGCCAACTGACCAACTCGGTGACTGTACCTACCACCGCGACGAGCAGTGCCAGCCAAAACGTTTTCAAATCGAATACCGCCCGGTGAAAATCCAATGCGATAAGGCTGATGATGAATGCAGTGATGAAAAATCCTCCCGAACCGAGCCAGGTTTTATTGAGTTTGTACGGACCAATTTTTATACGGCCGTTGTACTTCTCTATGTTCATGCCTAAAATTGCCGCCATCGGGTCGCAGATTGCCAAAATGAGGATGGGTAAAATGAAGAGAAACTTGTTGCCTGCCATTTCGGCGAAGAGAAAGGTGAGGTAAATGGACAAGGGCAACAAGTAGCTGCCCATCGATTTTCGCTTTATGTTGTGTATGGACTTGAGCTGCTTGGTTCGCTGTGTTATCAAGAAGCCCAAGGCAAACAATGAAGCCAAAACCAAAACATACCAATGCGAGGGGAAGATGTAAGGAAAGGGAATGACGGCAATCCCGGCGGCGAAGTGTGCAAATTTTCGCGTGTACTCCTCGTTGAGTTTCAGCCTTCTGTAGTTCAGCTCATTGAAGGTCAACAAGAGTACAAATCCAATCAGATATACAATCGACAGTACGATTATATTGCCCATGTCAAGTCGATATCGTTTGTGAAAGCCCGGCCATAGTCTTCGAACATTTGTTTTCCGGTTTTAAACTTTTATGGACGGACCGATTCATTTTAGCCGATTTGTGATTTTGTTATTCGATTTCTCCATTCGTAATATCTTTTTCCAATGATTTCTCCTTTTCAAGCAATATTGAGATAAGTGAAGAATGCCACCCACGCTCCACCTGCAATGAGGCTATCGAACCGATCGAGTACGCCGCCATGACCGGGAATGGCCCGGCTGAAATCCTTGGCGTCGTATTTTCGTTTGAAAACCGAAGCCGCCAAGTCGCCCAAGAAAGCAAACAACACGATACCCACACCCGACAATAGTGCTGAAGCGGCTGAGGGAGTATATAGAGATCGAAGCAGATAAGCACTGCCCAAAGCGACAATGACGCCACCAACCAGACCTCCCACGGTCTTGTTGGGGCTGATGCGGGGAAAGAGTTTTTTCTTGCCTCCAAGTTGTCCGGTGATTTGGCTGAAGCTGTCGAAAATAGACAACACCAGAAACGAGAACAACACCAAACCGGCATCCATTCCGCTGAACACAATAAACCCGGCTGCGGCAATAACGAACACAATGGTGGCAAAGGTGAAGAAAACTCGGTGGGAGTATCCGTTTGAACGAAATAGACCGACCATTTCGATCATTCCGCCAACGGCGATAGCGGCAGCGAGAAAGCGAAATACCGTAGGAAACAGCACAATGCTGAAAAACAGGACGTTGATGATAATAAAATAGGTGAAAAATTTGACATAGCTCTTCCTTGCGGTTTGTCGGTCGCGGCGTCGATTGATAAAGTAAAAGCCGATACCCCCGGCGATGAAGTAGAGGAGTATGACAAAATACGTCGTTTCTATCATGGACATCAGGCGGTTATCATTAAAATACCTATGATGACCATACCGACGGCGTACAAGTACCTCACTTTTGGATTATCGGTGTGTTTGGTCTTCATTTTCGATAGAATGGGTGGCCCCAGCAGCGCGCCGACGAGGGAGCCTGCCGTTAAGAACCCCACCAATGTCAGGTCTATGCTCCCAACCAGAAAATGAGCGCTAACGGCAAAAAAGGTATTGGTAAAGGCGATGAGCAAAGAAGTGCCGATGACGACCTTTGTGGCCAAGTTCATCGAGAACAGACCGACCAACACCGGAGCGGTTCCGCTTGTGCCAAAGGCTCCTGTAATCATGCCTGCGAAGAAGCCGAAGAAGCTTCCACGGGCTTTTTGAGCGCCGTCGACGTAGTTTGGACTTGCATGTTGAACGGTGTCAGCGTTTATTGTCTGTCCATTTTTCGAAGTCGTCCAAGCCAAGTGGGCCGCGATGAGCACCGCATAAATGCCAAAGGCGATTTTCAGCGGCCTCTCGGCCGTGGCGGCGGCCAAAGATGTGCCTGCCAAGGCTCCGACGATGCCGGCAACGACGAAAATAGTCCCTCTGGCCACGTCGATATACCCTCGGCGATAATAGGCCAATCCTCCCACGGCGCAGACCGGCAAAGCCGCCACAAGTGAAGTGATGACCGCGGTGTGCATAGGGGCTCCGACGATCAATATCAAAACCGGAAGAAAAAAGAAGCCTCCTCCCCCGCCGATTATGGTGCCAAAAAAACCGATGATCAACCCTACAAGCGGCAGAAGGTAGTACACAGGTTCTATCGATGAAGAGAAAATCATCCGGAGATGGCCAAGGGTGAAAAATTTTCGAAAATAACCAAAATGTTTGTGTTCGTCGGCAAATATCAACCTTTGGATTGGGATGTATCGTGACTCGGGTATCTCATGGAAATTCGAATGTCGATTCCGGATTTTGGTTTTGGACGGAAAGTTGGGATTTGCCCGATCTCATAATTGAAGCCGACCAATTCCTGTGCTGTAAGCTTAAACCGAGTGAACTTCTCCGCTCTTTACCTTAAGTCACTATCCATCACATAAAGTGAGATCGCGGCATTGGCCGTAGATGGATGAAAGATTTTACGGCGGTTTGCGCGAGGGCGAAGGCCGGTATCCTTTTGCCACCTATGCCTTGGGGAGCGGAGGGCTTTCGGGGCGACCTTGGAAGCCCCCGAAAGACCCCGCTCCCCGGCAGAGGTGGCGAAAGATAAAGGCTGCAGACCGACCCGGTGAGATGAATAGGTTGATATGAAACTAAAATCTTGTGAATGACGGAAACTGAGTCGACAAGGAAAAACCGGGGCGCGCCCAAAAAAGACAACTAAATCCCTAAAAATCGCGTGTCTTCAGCAATCGGAAAATCAAGAGGAGCAGTACGACTCCCCAAGCCAAACCCGGTAGAACATCTGCCGCCGTGATGTAGTCTTGCGATTCTTGCAGCACGTATTTTCCGAAGGGAAAGGGCACCATTCGCGATATGGCGTCAAGGGGCATAATCGCGGTGGTAATATCGGCTTTGAACCTGAGAATAAGATTGATAATAGGTTCTACCACAACACTGTACATGAGTAAGGCGACGATGGTGTGTCCCATGACTGAGTTGAGGTCGCGAACGGGCGAATATAAACCGCCGAGCACCAGACCGATCAGGAGTAAAATCAAGCCGGACGCCACGGCGAGAAAAGCCGCGAAACTCATCTTGCTGAAAAAGAACTCGCCGCGCGACATGCCATCGATGATGTTTTGACGATGGGTCTTGTATGTGAATTCGTTGCTGACGGAAATCATGAGTAGGAAGGCCGGGAAAATCTTGAAGTAATAAGCCATGTAGGCGAGGTTTTGCCAGATGTCGGCGAAGTCGTAAATCGGTAGAATGGTGGGATCGATACCGCGGTACGAAACGCCTTTTTCGGCGAGGTACTTCAAAAGCAGTCCACCGCCGAAGGCTGCCGCGGCGATGGTGATCAGATACAAACCGAGCAGTATCCACGTGGCGCGGTGGTGGCGGAGCTTGAGGTATTCGATGCGGATGAGCCTAAACATGGGAAGGATGGTTTTGGCTGTTTTGATTTTTCAATATTTCGAGGAATCGCTCTTCCAATGTGTGCCTCCGCATGTTAAGGTGGTTTATGGCAATGCCTTGTTCCATCAAAAATGCGTTGAGTTCGGCCGGCCCGGTACCTGTAGTGAGTGTCGCCACCCAAACAAATCCTTCTTTACGCACGTCGACCACGCCGGAAAAGTTTTTCAATGCGGTATTGAGCGCCTCTTCGTCGACGGCATTGACTTCCACACGGGGTTGCTCGGAACCGAGCTCATCCACGCGGCCTTGGTAAATTTTTGTGCCGTGGTCCAACACGGCGAAGTCGGTACAAATCCGCTGCACTTCGTCGAGAAGGTGGCTGGCCAAGATGATGGTGCGGCCCTCGTTGGCCAAAGCGATGATCAAGTCGCGGATATCTGCTATTCCGCTTGGGTCAAGACCATTGGTCGGCTCATCGAGTATCATTACTTTAGGATCGGAGAGCAGGGCGGCGGCGATGGCCAGGCGCTGCTTCATACCGAGGGAAAAGGTTTTGAACTTGCTGTCTTTGCGGCTGAGCAATCCAACGCGCTGCAGCACTTCATCTATTCTTGTCGGATTTACCTTTTTTATGGCGGCCACAATGCGCAAGTTTTGGGTTGCGGTCAAATAGTGGTAGAAAGCCGGCAATTCTAGAATGGCGCCGATGCCGCGACGCACCTCTGCTCCACGTTGCTCGCCAAACCACAAGAACTTTCCGCTTGTGGGGTTGATCGCGCCGAGCACCATTCCCAGCGTGGTGGTTTTCCCACTGCCATTGGGGCCAAGCAGACCGAATACCGTGCCGCGGTTTATGGTCAAATCCAAGTCTTTTACGGCGGTGAGCCGACCGTATTTTTTAGTCAATCCTTCGATTTGGAGTACGTTTTCGTTCATCGGTGTGGGTAGATGGATCAATTTAGAGCGAAACTTCCGCTCGGGAAGAATCGCGGAGCGTATGCGATGTGTCCGTTGAGTCCTGTTCAGGAGTGTGAATGTCGAAAAAATCCATAATGCTTCCGGGATCAATGGTGCCGAGCCGGTGCAAATCGGCGGGCGAAATCGTTCCGATCATTTCCAAGGCAAAGGTGGCGGAGGGGTCTGAATACAAGACGACGTAAAGCGGCGGGTCATCCTCGCGCAAGTATACGTCTACACCGGTATGTTTTGACTTGAAGTTCATCAAGGGCTCAAATCCCTCTTGGAGTAAATTTTGGCCAAGGGTAGCGAATTGGGCTGCCAGCCCCTGCCCCGCTCTGCCGGCGGCCAGAAATGCCCTCGCCCTTTCTATCCCGTCGAAACCCGAGCCAAAATCTTCTCCCGGGAGGCGAGAGATCATGCGGATGGTCGAAGGATAAAAATCGAGCGTATAAAACGATGCCGAATCGGGTAAGTTTTCCTTTAAGAGGTCAAAGGCTTCAGAGGTTTGATGACGAGGGCCACAACCTGCCACAATGAGGCACAGAGCAATGGCAATGAGTTTGTTATTTACCCTCATTTTCTTCTTTTTTATCCAAGCTGTCCAAATAATCCATACCGCCGATGTTCATGCTCTTCGATATTTTCGATAATTTCTTCAAATCGATATCGCCGGTGATGCTCATCAATACCAAGTGGTCCTTGCCACCGACAATCATGAAGAGTTCGTCGATTTTGTCGCCTTTTTCCAACACGTAGAACCTGACTTTCTCATCACCTTTGTCCACACTCATCAACTCTTCGTATGCATTGCCCATTTTCCCGACGGCGGCGCGGAAATCTTCCTTCGGGCCTACATCTTGGGCCGTCAGTATTTTGATGCCTCTCAATCCGCTCATGGCCTCCAAGGCCTCTTTGCCGGCTGGATCTTCGACGTCGATTGTAGAGAACAGGCTGAACATCTTGCTCGAAACCGACACTGAGGTGAACCTCGGGTCGGCGGCGTAATCGCCAAAATAGGCGTCTATGGCCGTCTGGGCGGCAACTTGCACAACGCTTCCCATTACCAAAAGTGCCGGAAGCACATATTCTTTGATCGTTTTCATGGGTCGTAAATATATAGGTGTTTGTCAGTTTAAAGTGTCTTTGTCAAATCCCGTGATTTTCACGGTATTTTTGGCTTGGTCGAATTTTTTGATCTCCATCATTGGTTTGGCTCCTTCGTTCAGCTTGTCCGATGTAAACATCAGGGCGCGTTTGGCTTCGCGAAAAGCCGCTTGGGGATTGTCATAGGTATCGGTCTCCACTTCAGCCACAGGCGCAGGTGTCGGCGGTTCGTCCAAAGCCAGTTTGATTGCCAGGGCCAATACGAGCAGTACGATGACCGCAGCCGCCCATCTTATCCAAGCGGTTTTTCTTTGACGGCCACTTTGTTTGGTCTTGGTCGATGCCCAAAACTCCGCGTCAAATTTTTCGTCGAGCGCAGCACTGCGCAAGTCATTGACCTCGGTCATCAAGTTGCGCAGCGCATCGGACAATCCCGGTCGGTTTTCACGGGCCGCGGTGCGCAAGCGTTCTTCTTCCATGCTCGACGTTTCGCCGCGCCAGTATTTCCGCTCGAGTAGATTCCAATCTTCAATTCCCATAATCGTGCATCTTTTGGAGTCCTTCCCTCACCGCTTTCCGCGCGCGGTGAATGGATACTTTAACTTGGCTCATGTTCATATCAAGGATTTCAACGATTTCCGAATAGGAATACCCTTCGATGTCGCGGAGTTGAAACGCTTCGCTTTGTGCGGTATTCAATCCCGTCAAAATCCGCTTCACCTGAGTCATTTCATCCTTGTTACTAACCACGCGTAGGGGTGACAAATCAGCGGATACCACAGTGTTGACGCCATCGATGGATCTTTTCAAACGCCGCTCCGCCCTTTTGAGCCTGTCGAGGGAAGTGTGCCGCGTCACGGTCATGCACCAAGCTTCCATATTTCTGACCCGGCCGAGGTTTTCACGGTCTTCCCATAGTTTCAGCAGAACATCTTGCACGACATCCTTCGCCTCGTCCGTCACCTTCAAATAAGACAGGGCAAACCGGAACATTTTATCCTTGTAGATCATGACTTTTCGCGAAAACTCCGTTGGGTTCATTTGCACGTTTGTAAGCTTGATCAGCTGCGTTGGTCGGCGGTTTACTTGAGGTATTTCGGTTATTCAACGATGAACTTTCCGGCCATCTCCGCATTTCCCGACGCCGTTTTGACCACGTATACACCAGGCTTAAGGCCATTGGTTCTTATGGTCAGTTCACGTCCCACAGCTTTGCTCGCCATTACTTCGTGCCCGGAAATATCGTAAATGCGCACCGGGGCGTTTTCGAGTTCCTTGGTCAGTTTTATACGTACATCCACTCCTTGTTTTGCCGGGTTGGGGTATACCATCAGCTCGTCGACGTTGCCCATTTCCCCCGACCATTTTGAGCCGGCCTCGGATATGGTTTTGGTCAGGCTTCCCACATCACTGAGGTTCAAGTCGCCGGTAAGGGAGGCCACCAGCAGGCTTTCTCCTTTGCCGGCGACTACCAACACCTCTTTTATACTGCCATTGAGGTCGTTTATCATGATGCGCAACAAAGTTTCGCCATTTTTGACCACCAGCAAATCTTCAAAGGAGTTTTTCACGCGATTCGACGCCGTGTTTGCCAGTTGATTGGCATTGGTAACCTTGTCGCAATATACGACGGTCAATCCCGTCACTTTTGAGGCCAATTCCTTGACCATGCCCATTTCAGAAGGTGTGTTTTCGTCGGTTTTCATCTCTTGTGCCAAGCCAAACGCCTTTCCCGATAAAGCGAGTGTCGTGGCATCGTCTCGGTTTTCAAAATCGGAAAAGTATTTCGCAATGGCGTTGTCTTGTCCAAAGGATGTGGCATGGGCAAACACCAGAGCGAGCGTGCAGTAAATCAGCTTTTTCATTGGTTGGTTATTTTAATGGTTAATGGTTTTGTATGAGTTTCACAGCGAAGGCGACCGAGCGGAACATTTGTTACAAAGCTTCATCAAATCATGACAAAAATTTCCAAACCATGATAAAGGTAGCCCAATTTCCTTCTGCAATGCGGAGTTAGAAAGTCAGGGTTTTATTTTTTTAGGCATCCCCTCGCTTCTTCGAAACGAGTATCGTCGTTCAAATGAATTTCGCCTTACAACAGGGTTTTGATAATCTTGTGGCGAGGGGTCGGGGCGTCCGCTGAATCTTTTTTCGGTGGCTGCGGGGTAGCCTGCGCGTGCGGGGGCTTCCAAGGTCGCCACGCCCGTGCCGCCCTCCCCGGGCAGCCACCAAAAAAAGGATGCCGCTTCCGTCCCTTGCCTTTAGACGAGGGTTAAACTCGTGTCTCGGACTGTCAATAACCGGTCGTTACGGTATGCGATGTTGGGTTATTAGAGATTTCCTTTATTGAAAATGTGTGATTGACGGTCCGTAACCCAAAAAATAGCTGAACTCAGGTTAAAAGCAGTTTCCCGGAAAGACCCCGTTCTGTGCAATAATTCCCCAAAAAAACCTCAGTTGAAAATTTCCATCTTCTTTTGAAACTTACTGCGTGACCCTACGTTAAAGTGAACTATGGATCTTTTCGGGAATCTTGGCATCGAATTCGCAAAGTACC
>CAJDXB010000010.1_pt1 | contig 21032 bp, 19 predicted proteins | sample 7391691 | NCBI WGS metagenome assembly CAJDXB01 (sample SAMEA7055747, study PRJEB34461) | soil metagenome | biome: terrestrial ecosystem; feature: Peninsula; material: soil | place: Antarctica | collected 2016 | reverse complement strand
GTTGGATGCCAAGACTTCAATCGTTCCATCCACACCACCGGGACAGGTCACGGGCACCAGAAATGCCGAGACGTTGAACTTTTTTCGTTTCAAGGTTATCGACTCCGTATAGGTGCATCCATGGTCATCCGTCACGGTAAGGGTATAAGTCCCGGGGGCAAGGCCCGAAATGGAAGCTGTGCTACCCACCGTGGTTCCTGAGGTGTTTACCCAGTCATAAGAATAATCGCTGAGAACGGTTCCCCCCGAAACCTCTACTTCCGCTTCACCATTGTCGTCGATACAATCCGGATTGGTAAACGTGACGGATGCAGTGAGGGCGGGAGGCTCTTCAATGGTGATGGTCGTATCCTGCGAACATTGTTCGCCGTCGGTGATGATCAAGAAATACTCTCCGGGCATCAATCCGGTCAAACTTGGGTCAGTCGATGCAAATCCGTCCGGGCCGGCCCATGCATAATCGTAGGGAGGGGTTCCACCGATTACGGTGGCGTTCACGATCCCATTGTCATCGCCATGACAGGCGATGTCGGTGTGATCGACGGTCAAAATTAATTCCGTCGGTTCGGCAATATCCTGGATTACGAATGTGGTACAGCCGTTTTCATCAGTAACCTCAGCTTCATATGTTCCGGCTTCGAGATCAAGGAGGTCAAACTCCATAGAGAGAAAGCCATTGGGGCCTGTCCAAGAAACGGAAGCAGGCTGTGTTCCTCCCGATACTCCCAAAGATATGGTTCCGTCGTCTTCGCCGAAACAAGAAATATCTTCAAAAATGACATCAGTGACCAACGCGGTGGGTTCCGAGATTTCAAAAGTCTCCGTCGCCACACAGCCTTTAAGGTCCGTCAATTCAAAAGTGTAGGTACCGGCTTCCAAGTTTGAAATATCCTCAGACGTGGTGGAAAACCCATTGGGGCCTGTCCATAAATACAAATATCCCGGTGTGCCCCCCGTCAAAGTGACATCGATGGCCCCCGTTGTATTTCCGTTGCACAAGATATCCGTTATCACGGCGGAAATCGTGAGTTCGGCCGGTTCGACCAATTCATATTCACGGGTGGTTCCGCATCCCGATAGATCCGTAATATTCACTGAATAAGTCCCTGCAATCAATCCGGCGAGATCTCGCGTAGTTGCCGTGAATCCATTGGGGCCTGTCCAAGAATAGGTGAAAGGCGGAGAACCGCCGGAAACACTCAATTGAATTTTGCCATCGGAAGCACCGTAGCATGAAGGCAAGGTCAATACACGTCCGACGGATGTTTTTGGGGGCTGTCCTACATTGGTAACGAAAAATGCTGCGCACCCGTTGGCATCCGTAACCATGAGGTTGTAGCCACCGGCGGGTATTCCGCTCAAATCGGTATCGGTGCTGATAAATCCGGCCTGGCCGAGCCACATGAAATCGTATGGAGGTGTTCCGCCCAAGATGATCGTTACAATGGCCCCATCGCTCCCACCGTTGCAGGTTACCGGAGTTACGTCAAAGGTTGCCATGATGCCCGCCGGAGGAACAATTGAAAATGATGCGTTAGCCTGACATCCATTGTCATCCGTTACGACGACATGGTATGTGCCGGCAGGCAAGTTAGTCGGACTTTCGCCGGTGTAGACATACCCGCCCGGACCTGTCCAAGCAAATGAATAGGGCGGTGTGCCGTTTGTTACGGTCAAGTTGATCGTTCCGGTCGAACCCGATGCACAGGAAGGCTGGGTAACCGCTCCGGAAATTTGTATCGCGATTGGATCGATGAGGGAAACCAATAACGTGTAAGTGCAACCATTATCGTCAGCGATGATTGCCTCATAGTCACCTGCTCCAAGACCGGTGATATCTTCCGATGTGGAGGTGAATCCGCCCGGCCCCGACCAGTTGATTGTATAGGGCGACGTTCCTCCCATAGGGGAAAGATCGATGGCTCCATCGGTGGAGCCTGCACAAGTAATTTCTAAGATGGCGGCATCCACGTTGAGTGCTGAAGGTTCATTGACAACGATTTGATCGACTTCGGAACAACCTTCGGTATCCGTAACTTCCAGATCGTATGTGCCCGCTGCCAAACCCGTAATTCCCGGTCCGGCTCCGGTATATCCATCGGGACCCGTCCAGGAGTATGTATAGGGTGCAGTTCCCCCGGATGCCGATGCTGAGGCCTCACCGGAAAAATCCTCGTGACAGATCAGATCCGTTGACGAGATGGAAATGACGATTTCCGTCGGTTGGTCAATGTTTTCTTGAATGGTAAGGGTGCAACCGGCATCATCCGTAATGGTCGCTTCGTAAAGTCCCGTTTCGAGTCCCGTCAATTCTACATCCGATGATGAAAAGCCGCTCGGGCCGGTCCATGTCACGGCGTAAGGCGATAATCCACCGGAGATGTCCAGATCGATTTCACCCGCGAAGTCCCCATGGCAAGTATTGTCAATGATCGATACGCTCACCTCGAGCTTGGGATTTTCCGAAATGGTGATGTCTTTCGATGCCGTACAAAGATTGGCGTCTTCCACATCGATCGTATAAATGCCGGGCTCCAATCCTGAAATGGTCGTGTTGGAAGAGGCAAATCCATTGGGTCCCGACCAAGACACGACAAAGGGAGGATTGCCTCCGGAAATTGCAGCATCGATGGAACCGTTGTCATCTCCGAAGCATGCCACATTGATCACATCGGCTGAAATATCGATGGGTTCGGGAGCATTGCTATAAGTCACTGTGGTGTCGAACTCGCATCCTTTTAAATCTTCGATATGGAGTGAGAAAGTCGCGCAAAGTGATGAAGGGCTGAATCCAGTTTCACCACTGGACCATGTAAGGATGTATCCACCGTTTCCGCCGATCACCAGAGGTGCGGCTTGTCCATTGCAAAGGCCGGCGCATGTTGGGGGTGTTCCATTGAGTGCAAATAAGGTCAGTGGCCCCGGCTCGTTTACGAATACATCGAGATTGCAAGCCATATTGCCTTGGCCGATGTCAATAACGATCACAGTATATGTTCCGGCTCCGACATTATGCCACTCTCGGCTGGTCGGCCCACCAATCCATTGGTATGCAAATGGCCCTATGCCGTCAGTCGGTGGTAGGACTGCGGCAACACCATTATTGAATCCATTACAGGTCGGTGCGGTGGCATCGGGAATTAGGGTAAAAAACGGACAGGCTGCAACCACGCCTTCTATGCCGGCTTCGGGTTCGCCCGGAAAACCGGATGCGAATGCCGAGGTCAAGGCGAAGAAGGGCAGCAGCAATGTGACTGCCAATTTTCGGATGTTATCGTTTGCCTTCAAGTCTCAATTGTATGCGTTGCAGGGCACAAAACCGGGTTTTTCGTTTCTTGGACAAGCAGAGATTCCCAAAATGATCTCATGGCTGTTCGAAGAGCCGAGTCGCATTCTGGAATAAGTGACGTCATATGCATAAGTGATCGTGAAATATTCCAAAAAGTTGAACTTCAACATGCCTGCTACGGCATCTTCCGAACGAAAACCCAAGCCGAGTGCGACGCGGTTGTCATAATCGGCCCAGAAGTTTACGTCAAACGAGGGGGTAGAGTTACCTGTAAACTTCAATTGTGCAGCGGGGATGTAGCTCATCCGCTCACTTCCTTCGAAGACTTTCCCGGCCATAAGATTGAAATGTGGTTGCAGACTGATGTCCAATCCGATATCATCGAGTACGGGATTGGTGAGGTGGCCGCCGCTGAAGCCGGCGAACCAATTTTTTCCGTAAAGCCAGATTCCCGCTTTGATATCGGGAAATACCAATTCATTTTTCGATTCTTGCAAAATGGGGTCGGCGGCATTGGGAACAAAAGCTCCCGAAGCATCAAATCGGTATTGCAACAGGCCCAATCCCACTCCAAAGGATACCCGAGTCTTTCGCGTCAAAGGCAAGTGAATCGCGTAGACACCGTGAAAAGATGTTCGACCGGTGAATCCGGTATTGTCGCCTTCGATGTTGATGCCGACGCCGTGCACCACTCCCCGCTCATTGCTTATGGCTTCGATGCGCTGGTGGGCGTTGACGAAGACGGTTTTTGGATTGTTTTCAAATCCGACCCATTGTGTGCGGTAACCCACCCGGGCCTCGAGGCATTTCTTCAAGCCGGCATTGGCGGGATTGATGCCGAAGGAGTTGAACAGGAAATTGGTGAACTGCGCGTTCTGCTGCGCATTAACCGTGAAAGTCATTACCGAGCATGCCATTACGATGAGAAAGATTCTTTTCATGGTCATCTCATAATGGTTACCGAACCCGTGATTGGGTTCGCGTTAAAATCCACGGGATTCAATTCGATGACGTAGTAATATGTCGCCGCCGGCAAACCACCGCCATCCCAATCGTTTCTGTAATTCGTAGCCTGAAAGACTTTGTTGCCCCACCGCGAGTACACGAAAATTTGCGCATTGGGCCAACGGTTAATGTTGCCGATCTCCCAGGTATCGTTGTACCCATCACCGTTTGGAGTGAAAGTGTTGAAAGGGACTATGGGTGGGCGAATGGTTACCAATACCTGATCGAAAAAGACACATCCGTTGATGGTGGCATCTACGGTATAAGTCACTGTGGTGTTGACTCCGTTGGGCGTAGCCGTGACTTCGGCCCCGGTGGTAGAGCCGAGGTTGGGGCCGGACCAATTCAAGTCACCAAAGTCGCCGTTGGCAGTCAGTACGGCGGTTCCCCCCTCGTATAATACCGCTCCGGTTGGATTGATTTGTGGGTACCAATCGGCATCGAGATCATATTCCAATGCGGGCCCTGCCACACCGATGGTAAAAACGCATTCGGAAGCGGTGCCCGATGTGTCGGCCAATCCGGTGATCATCACCGTGTATGTGGTGGAGGGCAATAGCCCCGACAGCGGCAAACTTCCTTCACCGATCGTGTCGGTGGTACAAGCGAGTGTAGACTCATAGGAACTTGGATCACATGGATCCGTGGCATAAAAAATGGCAATGCCCACTGCGGTATCGGCAAGGCAAGAATCTATTTTGAAGTAAAGCGTGGCGGTGGAATCCGTATAATCGATGCCGGGAAACTGATCGACGTCGAGGGTTTCAAAAGTGTAAAACACGGCGTTGGGCGCCTCGTCAAAACAGAAGTCGGCGGGCAGCGACACGGGTGCGCCATCGGAGTAATCGAGTGTATCGGTTGTCATCAATGGGCAAGCCACTGAGGGATCCGAACAATCTTGGGCCAAGGCCGCTGAAGTCGATAACCCAAAAAGCCAAAGAAATATCACCACCTTCCAAGGTGTCATCTCAGTCATAAGGGGAGGAATTATCAATTGTGAAAGATACGCAATACGGCCCGTCTCGGGTTTCACCGGTTTCGTTTTTTCCACAGGGCTATGTGTAGAGCCATGCGCATATAATTGAGATGACGTGGCGTGCGGCCGCAGAGAAAATTAGAGATCGGCGTCGTTCTCACTCACGAGATGTCCAAAGACTTCAGGCGTATGGAGTTTCCCGCAGTTTTGATGTCATTTGATCGGAATTTTGGAAACGGAAATTTTAGACAAGGATTGATTGATCGTTTCGCCTCGGTTGGAGTTTTGCGCGAGGGCGGAAGGCGGCATCCCACCACGTGAATCGGCTAGGGATGCAGGCCGGAGAGAGCGACCGGCGGAAGCTCCTCTCCGACCTTGCCATCCCTTGCCGATTCACTTGGTGGATAAAGCCTGTAGACCGACCCCGGCCGAAGAAACTTGGAGATGATAAGGAAGGTTGAAGACCGAAAAAAGTGACGAAGGTGGAATAGGCCTGCCGGGGGCGCGCCCAAAAGAAAAGAGCATTCGCTTATGGATAACACCGAAACGCACCGGCTGCGATGTTTGGGGGTGGGGATGAGAAACCGGCAAAATTCGATTATTTTGGCCCACAATTGTAAAAAGTATTTAATCCAAACGAGATCAACCGCTCACCGTGTTAAAAAAATCGCCCGACGCCCTCGTCATTGTCTCTCTCGTTCTTGTTTTGTTTACCGTGCTTACGTGGGTGATTCCCGCGGGGCAATACGACCGCACCGAGCACGATGGGCGGACGGTGGTGGTGCCGGGGACTTATCAATCGATGGAAGCCGAACCGCAAGGCGTGACCGACCTCTTGCTGGCCCCTATACGAGGATTTGTGGCGGCGGCGCACATCATCGCATTCGTGCTCTTGGTCGGAGGGGCCTTTTCCATCCTGACGGCTACCGGGGCGCTGGATGCCGGATTGGGATCGGTGTTGAACTATGCGGAAAGACATCCGGGCGCGCGGCACCTCATCGTGCCGGTGTTGATGGTCATATTTTCCTTGGCGGGCGCCACTTTCGGCATGTCGGAAGAGAATTTGGTTTTCATATTGATCACCATGCCATTGGCGCGGAGCATGGGCTACGACAATTTGGTCGGTATCGCAATTCCATTTTTGGGATCGGCAGCGGGCTTTGCAGGGGCCGCAATCAACCCCTTCACCGTGGGTATAGCGCAGGGGATTGCCGAATTGCCCATCGGGAGCGGTGCGGGATATCGGTGGTTCGTCTGGGTCATTTTCACGACGATCGCCATCATATTTGTGATGCGGTATATTCGAAAACTCGAAACCGGACGCCGGCCGGGGCTTTTGACAGAGGACGTATTCGAAGAAGAACATGAATCGGGAGCCACTCCCGTATTCAATGCAGCGCGAAAGGTGGTTCTCGTGTTGTTTTTGTTGGCCATCGTGGCTTTGATGTTCGGCGCCAATAATTTGGGCTGGTACATCGACGAAATTTCGGCTTTGTTCCTGGCTTTGGGATTGGTGTCGGCGGTGATCACTCGTCTCGGTGTGGGCAAAACAGTAAAAGCCTTCACCGATGGTGCCAAAGGCCTCCTGACCGCAGCAATCATCATCGGTCTGTCGCGCAGCGTATTGGTGATCGCCGAGGATGGGAGGATCATCGATACGGTTTTGCACGCCATGACGGGTGCCGTTGAGGACTTTCCGGAAGTGGTGAGCGTGCAGCTGATGTTTTTCGTTCAGGGAATCATAAATATTTTCATCCCTTCGGGTTCGGGACAGGCGGCCATTACGATGCCCATCATGACGCCGCTCGCCGATCTGCTCGGCATATCCCGGCAAACGGCGGTCCTCGCCTTCCAGTTTGGCGATGGGCTGCTCAATCCCGTGATCCCGACGAGCGGAATCACCATGGGCATTCTCGCCATTGCCAAGGTCCCTTACAATGTTTGGTTGAAATGGGTTTGGCGTCTGATCTTGGCTTTCGCATTGGCTTCGATGGCCCTACTTGCCCTGCCGGAATTTGTCGACGTCTGGCCGTGATGTGGTAGCGTATTAAGAAATGTCATTTCCAGATATAGGTTGACCGATTAATTATTCAATTTTCTTGGGTGATTTTGGGCGTGTCCCCGGGTGTGTATCTCACGGCGTATCCTCTCCGTCCCAACCTTCTATATCTTCTCAACTTTCCTCACGTTCAACGACCGGGGTCGGCCTACCGCCTCTATCTCTCACTGCGAGCGGGCTGCGGAATGCAAGCCACTCGCAGAGAGAGGATACCGGCGTCCGTCCTCACGCGGGTCAACACCGGCATTTAAAATGTCAATCATCGACCCTTTCCAAAAATTCGGTCTTTCACACTGTTCTTTACTATATCCCAATGTTTATCTTTGGCGGCAAACAAAAAGAACCTATGGAAACCGGACTCATTCACCTGCACTCCTTTTTGCGCTGGGTGGCCTTGTTGGCCATCATCATCTCCCTTATAAAGAGTTTTGATGGAATGCGTGGGAACAAGCCATTCACAGCCTCCGACAATCGATGGTCTTTGATAACGCTCATTGTGTTTCACACACAACTCATCCTTGGGTTTGCGCTTTATTTCATGCAAGGTTGGTATAAATTGCTCGGCAACATGAGCGATGAGCTCATTCGGTTTTTCTCCTTGGAACACATGCTCGGTATGTTGATAGCCGTCGCCTTGGTGACCATTGGCCGCGTCAGCGCCAAAAAAGCCCCAACCGATAAAGTGAAGCACAAGCGTACCTTTTGGTATTTCCTCATTGCACTGGTCATAGTGGTGATCACCGTCCCATGGCCGTTCCGTGGTTTGATTGGTGCGGGACGCACTTGGTTTCCCGGGATGTGATGTCCCTGTGTCCATTTTAGGATGTCCAATAGCTGCGTTACGCTCGCCCTCCGAAATGCTCATTTACTTGGGTAACCTAAGCTTTCCGAGTATTTCGCAAGTCTTGCCGGCTCCTGGCTGAATGTTCACTTCCACTAAAAAAATACCTTGAGCCGGCTATGTGGTTCTCCATGAGTTTGTACCTTGGCGGTAAAACACGAGAGGACGTTACGGCGTTCTACTTGAAACGAATATATGGCTGAGAACATTGAAACGGCAGTACAACCCGAGAGTGCGGTACTGGTAGGATTGGTAACCCGCGATGAAACCGAGGAGGAAGTGAAGGACTACCTCGACGAACTCGCTTTTTTGGCCAGAACGGCCGGCATCAAGACACAAAAGAGCTTTATGCAGAAGCTCGATACACCCGACCCAAAAACGTTCATCGGCAAGGGGAAAGCTGAGGAAGTGAGAGCTTTCGTGGAAGAAAATGAGATTGACGTCGTGATTTTCGACGACGACCTCACACCCTCTCAAATGCGTAACCTCGAGCGAATTTTCAATAAAAAAATATACGACCGCAGTCTGTTGATCCTCGACATTTTCTTGCTCCGCGCACAAACGGCTCAAGCCAAAACGCAGGTGGAGTTGGCGAGATCGGAATATTTGTTGCCTCGGCTCACGCGTATGTGGACTCACTTGGAACGACAACGCGGTGGTACCGGGACACGAGGCGGAGCCGGGGAGAAAGAAATTGAAACCGACAGGCGGATGATCCGCAACAAGATCAGCAAGCTCAAAGAGCGGCTGGAGCAGATCGACAAACAAATGCGCACCCAGCGGGGGAACCGGGGAGCCCTTGTACGCGTGGCGTTGGTCGGCTACACCAATACCGGGAAATCGACGCTGATGAATGTTTTGAGCAAGTCAAAGGTCTTTGCCGAAGACAAACTATTCGCCACCTTGGACACAACCGTGCGCAAGGTGGTATTCGACAATCTTCCATTCCTGCTCACCGATACCGTCGGTTTTATCCGAAAGCTGCCCCACCAACTGGTCGAATCGTTCAAGAGCACCCTGGACGAGGTACGTGAGGCCGACTTGCTTTTGCATGTGGTCGATGTGTCTCATCCCAATTTTGAAGAGCATTACCACACTGTGAACGCCACCTTGGCCGAAATCGACAGCGGAGAGAAACCGGTGATCGTCGTATTCAACAAAGTGGATGCATACCACCCGAAGCCTCACGATCCCCAAGATGTTGAGGCCGGAGAGGATGTCGATCCCTTTGAAGATTTGATGCGGACTTGGATGGCCAAAGTCGATGCTGAAGACGTGGTGTTCATCTCGGCATTGAAGAAAAAGAACATCGATGAGTTGAAGGACAAAATGTACCGACACATCAAAGCCATCCATGTGGAAAGGTATCCTTACAATAATCTCCTGTACTGAGCATCATACGGTGTCGCTCGGCGAATTCCCTTCCATGCCCGTGTCGTTGCGGACAATGAAACCGACAAAACCGCCTTATCTTTGTATTTTGCATCCCTAATAAAAAACCAGCGATATGTCTACGATTCGGCGTGAAAAAGTGGCGGCCTTGATCCAGAAAGAACTCGCGATTATTTTTCAACGCGATTCACGTGACTTGTTCGGTGGGGCCTTTATAACTGTTACGGCAGTTCGTATAAGCCCGGATTTGAGCGTGGCCAGGGCACACCTTAGTTTCTTAACCGTCTCGTCCGAATCCAAGGAGAGTCTGCTCGAGAAAGTCCGTGCAAAAACGGGAGCCGTTCGCGGTATTTTGGGGCGAAAGGTTGGAAAGCAGCTGCGCGTGGTACCCGAATTGCATTTCTATGTCGACGACAGCTTGGACTACGCCGAAGAAATCGATGATCTATTGAAAGACTAGACGTTGAACATTAGCTCATTCATCGCCAAGCGATACCTGTTTTCGAAAAAGACGCTTTCAATCATTACCATCATGAGCTTGATTTGCATGCTTGTGGTGGCTTTGGTGACCATGGCGATGATCGTGGTATTGTCGGCATTCAATGGGATCGAAACGTTGATCGATGCCCGATATGAATACTTCGATGCCGATTTATCCATATTGCCGCTGACCGATAAGGTTATTAAAGGAGACAGCTTGAGCTGCGCCGAATTAACCTCCATCGAAGGCGTGGAAACGTGCTCCCGCGTTATCGAGGAGCGCGTGTTCGCCGAGTATGAGAAAGGTCAAAGAATAGTACTCCTCAAAGGAGTGGAAGATGACTTCATACATCGTACCGGCCTGGACACCATGGTGATTTCCGGTGAGCCCGCGCTGGACTTGGCAGGGGTGCCGGCAGCCCTGATTGGAGTGGGCGTCAAGTACGACCTAAATCTGCGGCTTTTCGAACAGATTTATAACCCGATGGTGGTATCGGCAGTTCTGCGCGGTAAAAAATTGAGCAACAATCCTGAAGCTGCCCTCAATAAAAGACGGCTCCCGGTTGCCGGAATATTCTCGATCAATATCGATTTCGACTCGGATTACGTTATTGCACCGTTGGATTTCGCCGCAGATCTTTTGCAGTATCGGAACGAATACTCGGCTTTGGATCTCAAGCTCTCTCCCAAGGCCGATCCGGAAAAAATAAAACGGATCGTGCAGGCGGCGGTTGGAGATAATTTTCGCGTCACGAGCCGCGCTGACAAAAACCAATTGATTTATAAAACCAACCGCACCGAGAAATGGGTGACTTTCCTGATCATGGGTTTTATTTTACTGATCGCCACTTTCAATATCATCGCGGCCCTAACTCTGTTGATCAATGAAAAAAGAGAGGATATCAAGGTTTTGACCGGTATGGGTGCGACGCAACGAATGATCCGACGTATCTTTTTTATCGAAGGTTTGATGATCAACGCCTTGGGTGCCATCGGCGGATTGGTGTTGGGATTGGTGTTCGTTTATCTCCAACAGCGGTTTGGATTGATCAGGCTCGAAGGGGGATTGGTCGAATACTATCCGGTGGAAATGCATGGATCCGATGTCGCCGCCATATTCGCTTTGGTCGTGGTGAGCGGTTGGTTGTCATCCATCGCGCCGGTCCGAATCTTCACCCGCAAATACGCCGGGCGCCTGAAGAAAGCGGGTGCGATCAATTGAATTGAAGAAATGAGAGATTGTCGAAGCCATTCGGCTTCGTAGGATTCGTCTTTTAGACTTCGCAGGATCGCAAATCCTGCGAAGCGCCATGATCCGAATCAGTATACGTGCTCCGCGTACTTGTCTGCGATTTCAGCGAGCAATCTTTTCACTCCATCCGGCTGATCTTCGGTGACCAACTTGGTGCGGTGTTCCTTAAATCCGGGAATACCTCGGAAGTAGTTTGAATAATGCCTGCGCAATTCCACCACGCCGAGTCGCGCTCCTTTCCACTCGAGTCCCATTTCAAGGTGCTTGAGGGCCGCTTCCACCCGCTCTTCAATCTGCGGCGGAGGCAGAATTTCACCGGTACGTATGTAGTGTTTGATCTCGCGAAATATCCAAGGGTACCCGATGGATGCCCTGCCGATCATCACACCGTCCACCCCGTATCGGTTCTTGTACATCACAGCTTTCTCGGGGGTATCGATGTCGCCGTTGCCGAAAACGGGGATGTGCATGCGCGGATTGTTCTTGACTTCGGCGATCAACCGCCAATCTGCTTCGCCTTTGTACATCTGCTTTCGCGTGCGACCGTGGATGGATATTGCCTGTATTCCAACGTCCTGCAAACGCTCGGCGACTTCCACGATGTATTTGGAACTTTCGTCCCATCCCAATCGGGTCTTGACCGTCACCGGGAGCTTGGTCGCTTTGACCACTGCATCGGTGAGGTGCACCATCTTGGGAACATCCTGGAGAATGCCGGCACCGGCACCCTTGCAGGCGACTTTCTTCACCGGACATCCATAATTGATATCGAGCAAATCGGGAGAAGTAGCCTCGACAATCTCCGCCGATTGAATCATCGCATCCAAATCGCTGCCGAAAATCTGTATGCCCACAGGTCTTTCGTACGCGTATATATCGAGTTTTTGACGACTTTTGGCGGCGTCTCTAATCAGCCCTTCCGAAGAGATGAACTCGGTGAACATCAAATCCGCCCCATGCATCTTGCACAGCGCACGGAACGGGGGATCGCTTACGTCTTCCATCGGAGCGAGCAAGAGCGGAAAATCGCCCAAATCGATATTAGCTATCTTCGCCATCGTTTTTTTTGCGGGCTGCAAATTTACAAAATCGTTTCTTAGGTGTTTAATCGCAATGAATCTGAGTTTGTCGATACCGAGATAATGAAAGACAAGGAATCGCGAATCCCCAAGATTTCCAAGATGAAGATGCTGTCATGGGTATGAAACCATTCTCCAACGCCGAACCTTTTCTGCAGTTGATCATCTTGTTCTTGATCAGCTTTGTCTCAGCGGGAATTTTCATACTCGCAGGTCAAGGCTTGGTTGCGGCCCTGTGGGGCGTCAGTATCATGGATGCCCCCGACGTTCTCAGGAATTACGACAACCCGCAGGCGGTCAACATCAATCGGGTGCTGCTCTTGTTCCAACATTTCGGTTTGTTCATCGTGCCGGCCTTTGTATTTTCCAAGTTGAGCTCCACACACTGGAAGACCTACATCGGTTTTCGCCCCGCATTGAAGCCCTTCATTTGGGGCTCGGCGCTTATCATGATCCTTAGCCTACCTGCCATCAATGCCATGTCCTGGATCAACGAGCAGATGGTATTGCCCGATTTCCTGCACAGACTTGAGGAAGTCTTCCAAGGGCTCGAGGACACTGCCGCGCAACTCACCGCTGCCCTGACCGAGACCGGCGAGATCGGTCCGCTTTTGGCCAACCTTTTCATCATCGCACTCATTCCCGCGATCGGCGAAGAGATGATTTTTCGCGGTCTCATGATCCCCATATTAAGGCGTTGGACAAACAGCGCACATTGGGCGGTATGGATTTCCGCTATACTTTTCAGTTCCATGCATTTACAGTTCTACGGTTTTCTTCCCCGCCTGATCCTCGGCGCGTTGCTCGGCTATCTCTTCGTATGGAGCCGATCGCTGTGGGCGCCCATCATCGCACATTTCACCAACAATGCACTCGCTTTGGTGGTGATCTTCCTGATGAGTCGCGGTAATTTGGAAACCGATCTCGATTCCTTCGAGCCGAGCGGTAGCGATTGGGTTTGGTTGGGCGTCACCATCGTTATAGCAGCCTGGCTTATTGTCTATCTGCTACGCTTTTCCAAAGGTTGGCAGCGCAACGACCGCGCGGAGTAAATCCGCCACGGGGAGTAAAATCCCAAAACTCCAAATAACGATCGAACTCAGAGTAGAAGGAGGTTCGATCGAAGGCCGAAATGACAAAGATTCCCGACTCAATTCGATAAGGGAAAACCGGCTCATTTGACAAAAAAGAATCCATGATTTTCATAAGGCTATTCCTGTATATATACCTGATAATCATTTACTTTAAAGCTATTTTTAACTGGTTATTCTCGTCTAAAATGAGTATCTTGAAACTGTACCGGAAAGCCCGGCATAGCGGTAGTTAATGCATACGAAAACAAAGAAAAATGACTTTAAGGGAAACTTATCAATTTCAGCCAACCGACTTTGACAACGACGGTTTTCACAAAAAAAAAGAGGAATATCTCTTTCTCGATGACATTCGTGAAAGCGAAAAGGATTTTCATCGGAAACACAATCCATATTTCGCAAATGCCTTTTTCGCCAACAGCACTACAATGCGCTTATTAAAATTGTGCTTTCACGAAGAGGACAATGAAGTATTGGGCATGGAGTCCGTGGACGGTAAAGTGGATGTGGAAATGAACTTGAAAATCGAAGAACACAGCCGCAATGCTACTGTTTATGCCATTGAACGGTTTAACGAAGCTGACGAACCTCTTTTTTTGGTTGTGGACGACGGATGTTCCAATAGGGAATTTGCCTTGAAATACAGTTCAGACGATGACTCTGAAGAAGCTCCGGAAGACTTTCCCATCCCGGAATCGAAAATAGCACAACCTGTCACTGTCTTGCAATGACTGCCCCGCGTGAGGGCGGACGCCGGCATCCTCACTCAGCGAGCGGGTTGTGGGGCGCAGCCGAGGCACAGCGACGAAGAAGCTCGCGCCTCGGCTTTGCGCTCCGCCCCGCTCGCTGAGGGAGATACAGGCGGTAGACCGACCCCGGCAGGTGAAGGTGAGGAAAGCTGAAAAGGTGGAGAGGGTTCGTAAGGTGCGGATGCGCCGTGAATGCACACCCGGGGTCACGCCCGAAGGAAAGTTGAGATCGTGGAGAAAGTTGAGAAAGTGAAGGATTAGAACAGAGTCTGTCGAGGCATGCCCAAATCAACCGAAAACTTAGGCTACACCTATATTGTTATTGACCGATTTCGATGGCAATAGGCGTTTTAGAAGATGAACGCCAGGCGAATTTTGGACTTAATGGCTCGACGTCCATTACTCGATGGCCGAACCCTTGTTAACCGAGTAGTTGATTTTGAGCGCGTTTGATTCACGCAGCTCCTGCTTAATGTCTGTAACAATGCCCATGCGGGTTTCCTTGTCCACTTTGAGCGAAGTGGTGATCAAAGGCCGCTCCACTTCTTTTCTCGCCTCGCGGTTGAGCTCAATCCACGTGGGAATATCATCGACATCTGCAAAAGCATCATCGAGTTGGATCTTGGGCTCTGTACCGTAACGCAGGTCTACGGGAGGGCCGACATTGATATAATCCACCAACGCCTTTTTCTCGAGTTTTTCGGTCTCTGTAGCCTGTGGTTTGGTTATTTTGACCTTGGGATCGTCTTCACGCATGACCGTTACGACCATGAAAAAGAACAGGAGCATAAAGATAATATCCGGCAGGGAAGCGGTAGAAACAGCCGGGGTCGTCTTTTTTCCTTTTTGCGTGAATTTACTCATGTCGCTTGTTTATATCCGGTTGCAATATCACTCGCCACCGCCGATGTTCTTAGGCTCGGCTTCCGAAATCCGCTGAGGGTAAACGGCGCGAATGGCCATTATTCTCGGTTTGTCGTTGTCGTCGCCGGGGTTGAGCTCGCTGTATTGTACGTTGAATTTCTCTTGGGACAAATCATTTCTCAACTGGTTGACCGCAGAGCTCAACTCGTTTTGCACTTTGATATACATGTCATACGAAGTGCCTCGGTCGTTTTGCAGTGAAATCAGCGCAGAGCTCGGCAATTCGCGGTATTCTCCGATCAACTCAATTGCGGTCATCTTGCCTTCCCAGTCTTCGAGCCTTTTCTTGAAGTCCGCGTTGTCCGGACTCTCGGCGATGGCTTGTCGCAATTGATTGATGTTCTCTTGCACCACCGACTTGTTCACAAGCCTGAGCTGTGGTAGGTCGGGGCTGTGGCGTGGATTGGTGTAAAACTCCATGGCGCCTTCTTTAAGATTGCGGATATTCATGGGTTCGCCTTCCACCAGTAGTTGGTCTTGTGAATTGACCAACACTTCGTATACGTTTCGTTGTTTGACTTCCGGAGGCGTCTCCATGTCATCGGGTACCGGGGGTGGCAACTGCCTCAAAATCCCGACATCCTGATCCATGGTGGTGGTCACCAAGAAGAATATCAAGAGCAAAAAGGCGATGTCGGCCATTGAGCCCGCATTTATTTCCTGCAATGGTCTTCGTGCCATCTTCCTCTATTTTTATTATTTAAACAAACGCATTATCTCACCAAGAATTGCGACTACCACCGCGATGACCAACATCACATACATCACGATGATTCCCATTCCGCTCAGTTGCGAAACTTGGGGCGTGATGTCGGGGCCGTAGCTTCTGAGCACGTCATCCGATGCGACATTGTATGCGATAAGCGCTATGACCGCAAAGCCCACCAACCCCATAAGGAGCGGCATATTGCGTTTCAAGTTGGTGAACAGTCCGATGATGCCGAACAAAATGGCCACGCCGCCGGCGACAATCATCAAAATATACACCAACCACAGAGCCGTACCTATCACGTCTTCGTAGCCTATCATGATCCGTATGCTGAGAAACAGCCCTACGATACCAATGACAAAGGCCAAGACATTCAGACCGACATTGAGCGTTTTGTTTTCCATGTGGCTTTCTGTTTGGAGCTTATTTAACTCGTGTAGTGGCTTTATGACGCAGGAGCATATCGATCAATGAGATCGATGCATCTTCCATGTCGTTGACGATACCATCCACTTTGGATATAATATAGTTATAAAAGATCTGAAGGATGATGGCCACGACCAGACCGGATACGGTCGTAATCAAAGCGACTTTAATACCATTGGCCACAACACCCGGGGAGATATTGTTTTCGGCGGCGATGGCGTTAAAGGCCTCGATCATACCGATTACGGTACCCATAAATCCAAGCATGGGAGCCAAGGCGATAAAAAGGGAAATCCACGACAGGCCTTTTTCCAAGAGGCCCATTTGTACACCTCCGTATGATACCACAGATTTTTCCACCATGTCGATGCCCTCGTCATACCGTTCAAGTCCTTGATAAAAGATGGATGCAATCGGTCCGCGGGTATCGCGGCAAACGTCTTTTGCAGCTTCCACCCCACCGGTGGCCAATGCGTCTTCGACGTTTTTCAAGAGTTTTCTCTTGTTGGTCGATGCCATGTTGAGGTAAATGATGCGCTCAATGCTCAACGCGAGGCCGAGGATCAAACAGATCAGAACGAAAGACATGAAAAAAGGACCACCGTCGATGAAGGTCTCTTTGATTTGTTGGTGGAAAGATCGGGAAGTCTGCACGGCGGCTGCTCCACCCTCTTGTCCGGAAGTGGTGGGTGCTACATCTTCAATGACATTCGTCTGCACTGCACTGGAGGCATCGGAGGTGGTATCCGTAGGCGACTGTGCCACAACGTAAGACGTAGTTCCCACGGTGAACATCCCGATGAGGGCGAAAACGGTCAGTAGTTTTTTCATGGTTTAAAAGTTGGGTTCTGTGATTTAAACGGTCGTAGGTGTTAAACTTCGGTACAAATAAAGTTAAAAATTCGGTTTTCCCAAGGCGGAGAGAGAGGGATTCGAACCCTCGATCCCCTCTCGGGGAAACACGCTTTCCAGGCGTGCGCCTTAAGCCGCTCGGCCACCTCTCCCTGTGTTAATCATACTCACTACTCGAAAAGAACGCTGTCTTACGTGGAAAACAGGCGGCCAAATTACAAAAAATACCATTGGAGAGGAAAAATGATGCGTTGATGTCAATCATTCCCGATCTCTTTTGGTGAGCTCGCCGCGAAGGTCTGTGGAAAATAAACGTTCAAACTCATCGCGGCCCGAAATCTTCGACAGCAAATGCATTGATTTGCAAACCGCGGCCTCAAACTGTATATCGTCGCCGGCCACTACGCCCATTTCTTCCAAAGCTGCGCCGGTAGAGTACCTGCTCTGCTCCACACTGCCCGCCCGGCACTGCGACACGTTGACGATGATCAAACCTCGACGGATGGCCTCTTTCAGAGCATTCAAAAACCATTCGGCCGTGATCGCATTGCCGCTGCCGAAAGTCCGAATGATCAATACTCGGTTGTCGCGGATATTCAATGCGGCTTCGACGATGTGACGAGAAACCCCGGGGAATAAAGTCAATACGGCCACCCTGTTATCCATGTCGGATTCCACCCGAAATTCCCCCACCGAGGGGTCTCGAATATACTCCGTGCGGTAGTGAATATTGATTCCGGCTTCGGCCAATGCCGGATAATCGGGCGAGCGAAAGGCCTCGAAGTGCTCGGCGTTGTACTTGAATGTTCGGTTGCCGCGGTATAGCATATACTCAAAATATATGGCCACTTCCGGCACCACGGGCAAGCCGTTGCGATAATCGGCCGCAATCTCTATCGCCGTAATTATATTCTCCTTGCCATCCGTGCGCACCATACCAATCGGCAGTTGAGAACCGGTGAGGATGACGGGCTTGGCCAAGTTGACAAACATAAAACTCAACGCCGAAGCGGAATAAGCCATCGTATCCGTGCCGTGGAGGATCACAAACCCGTCGTAGTCGTTGTAATTCACTTCCACGAGTTCCGCCATTTGTCGCCAATGCTCCAGACCTATATCACTCGAGTCGATGGGGTGATCAAAGGACAAGGTCGACACCTCGGCCGACAAAGACATCAGTTCCGGTATTTGGCTCCGCAGCGCGTCAAAATCAAAGGGAACCAAACGACCGGTGACGTGATCTTGCACCATGCCAATGGTACCGCCGGTGTATATAAGGAGTACTTTTCGCTTGGCTTTCATTGTCATGGCATTCATGTTTGGTCGAGTTGAAAAAGCAGCCTCGCATTCGCCGTGGTCACCTCGGCCAGTTCTTCAATATCGAAATCGAAAACCGTTGCCAGTTTCTCGGCTACCAACGCAGTATAAGCCGTTTCGTTGCGCTTGCCGCGATGTGGATGTGGAGTGAGGTACGGCGCATCCGTTTCCAAGACTAGTCGGTCGGGACCGATCGTCTTCAGGGTTTCGTCCAGTCGGCTGTTCTTGAAGGTCACTACTCCGCCGATACCGAGATAAAACCCCGAAAATTCCAATGCACGTTGAGCCTCTTCCACCGTTCCTGAAAAACAGTGAAACACCCCTTTCAATCGCTCGTCGTGTTCCTTTTCCAGCACTTCGCAAATCTCGGCAAAAGAATCCCGCGCATGGATCACAATGGGCAATCCCTTGTCTTTTGCCCAGCCGATTTGCCGGCGAAAAGCTTCGGTTTGTTCCGTTTGAAAAGTTTTGTCCCAATAGAGGTCAATGCCGATCTCGCCGATGGCTCTGTAAGGCCCCGCGTCGAGTTCAGCCTTTATCGCCTCCAGTTCTTCCTCATAATCCTCCTTGACCGACGATGGGTGCAGTCCCATCATGCCGACGGTTTGATCGGGATACTCAACCATCATTTTTCGTATCGCCACCACGGTCGACCGGTCGATGTTGGGCAGCGCGGTGAGCGTCACGCCGGCTGCAAGGGCGCGTTCCATACAGGCGGTTCGGTCTTCGTCAAAAGCCGAGAGATACATGTGGGAATGGGTGTCGATGATGTTCACGCGTGGCAGTTTATCAGTTCCATTTCTTGCAAATGACGTAAATCGCCTACATTTGAAAAAACCTTCGTCCGCTTTTGGTCAAACTCCTCATCATCCGTTTCAGCTCCATCGGCGATATCGTGTTGAGCACTCCCGTGGTGCGCACTTTGGCCAATCAGCTCCACGGAGGAGCTGAAATCCACTACCTTACCAAGCAGAAATTCGCGTCCATTGTCCAATCCAACCCACACGTTTCCAAGGTGTATACCATCGAAAAAAGCACCAACGAAGTCGTCGGCGATTTGAAGGACGAAGCTTACGATTACATCATCGACCTCCACCGCAATCTGCGGAGCTCCCGTGTAAAAAGCGCCTTGAAAGTCCTGTCGTTCACTTTCAAAAAATACAATTTCCAAAAATGGCTCTTGGTCAATTTCGGTATCGATCGCATGCCCAACATGCACATCGTCGATAGGTACATGGAAACGGTAAAAGCCTTCAGTATCAAAGACGACGGCGAAGGCCTCGATTACTTCATACCCGAAGATGAAAAGGTACCCGATGACAAAATCCCGGTATCTCATCGCAATGGATACACCGCCATGGCCATCGGCGCGGCACATTGGCGCAAGAAGCCGCGCCGGCATCAATACATTGAAATGTGTCGGGATTTACCCGGGCCCATCACCTTGCTCGGCGGGCCTGAAGACCGTGAAGAAGGTGAGGCCATAGCATCAGAATTTCAAGGTCGTGTATGGAATGCCGCCGGCAGTTTCTCCATCCACGGCTCAGCGGATTTGGTGCGCCGGGCCAAATTGGTCATCACCCCCGATACCGGCATGATGCACATTGCCGCAGCGTTTCATCGACCTATTATTTCGTTGTGGGGCGCCACCGTTCCGCGATTCGGCATGTCTCCCTATCGAAATGAGGCGCTCAACCTCATCGTGCAAGCCGACCACCTCACGCGCCGACCCTGCTCCAAGCTCGGCACCCGTTGCAAGTACAAACCATGCCGATGCATTGACGAACTGCCGCTCGAAAAAGCCGTGGAGTGCGCTACTCTTCAAATAGCGCGCGCAACTCCGTCGCCTCACGTGGACTGAGCCTGCCGGCGAGAATCAAACTGAGCTGACGTCGACGCAGTGCGCCATCATATCTTTCCTTCTCAATCTTGGTTTCCGGCACCAGTTCAGGTACGTCGATCGATTGTCCCATCTGATCCACCGCCACAAAAGTGTAAATCGCCTCGTTGCACTTGGTACGCTTGCCCGTACGCGGATTCTCGACGTACACATCGAGAAAAACCTCCATGGACGATGAAAATGCCCGAGACACCTGAGACTCAATGGTCAGAATGTCACCGAGATTCACCGGTTTATTGAAAGACACGTTGTTCACCGCAGCCGTCACCACCGTTCGCCGACTGTGGCGCTGTGCCGAAATCGCCGCATTTATATCCATCCAATTCAGCAACCAGCCGCCCATAAGGTTGGCCAGCGTATTGGTCTCGTTGGGCAGGATGATGCGCGTCGTAGTGGCAAAACTCTCACGTGCTTTTCTCTTTTCTCGCATGGTCCAATGATTTGCGCGCGAAGATACGGTCTTTGCACATCTCGGCAGAGGTGGGTTTCGGGATTCCCACGACGGTTTTTTCGGTTTTAAAAGATTTTTGGGTGTGCCCCTAATTCTCCTTCATCCGCCCAAAAAATTTCCAAGAAGAGAATTAACCGTAGCGGTAAAAACATCCTTCACATGACCGGGTCGGTCTCTGGGCTTTATCTCCCTTTCTCGGCGGGGCGGTACGCAAGGACAAGGGACGAGCTTCTTCGTCGC
>CAJDXB010000078.1_pt1 | contig 21087 bp, 24 predicted proteins | sample 7391691 | NCBI WGS metagenome assembly CAJDXB01 (sample SAMEA7055747, study PRJEB34461) | soil metagenome | biome: terrestrial ecosystem; feature: Peninsula; material: soil | place: Antarctica | collected 2016 | reverse complement strand
AGCAAGTGAGCGGGTACGGCCGCTGCCTTCACCCCGCGAATCAAGGCAAATCCGGCAGGAGGCACAACCGTACCGGGCGGGATGACATACCCACCGGGATACGCTTTCGAGTCATTGGCGTTGTTGCCCAGGTAAAAACAGGAAATATCGACGGATTCGCAGATGTTTGGGTTGTAGAGTTCAATCCACTCCCCTTTCTGCCCTGAGCTGCCACCCCACATAGACCCGTCATTCGAGTTGGGCGACAACATCAATTCGTTGATCAGAATGCTCGGCCCATCGTAGGAGCAAGGTGACCCGTTGCAGTTCGTATTGTGCGTGGGGTCGAGATCGGCGGTAATCTGCCCAAAGGCCACGCTCGGAATTGCGGCAAGAATAGTTAAGGCGAGAATGCGGAAACCGTTTAAAGCGGAAAAGTTCTCCATATTCTTTCATTAAGTAGGAGATACGGGATACGTCTTTTTTCGCGCTATGTTTCGAGATTCTACAAACGGAAACCGTGGATTCACGCAGCTTCCTATGATTCAACGACTTGTTTTTAGAGATGTGAAAAACTCCGTACTCCGTCTTGACCGGGGTGTTTTTTCTTTAGGCATGCCCCCTGCCGGACTTTCCCTTTTTTAACTACCTCCCGTAATCCCCAACTTTCCCCAACTTCCCAATTTTCTCACCGGGGTCGGTCTTCCGCCTTTATCTTCCCACCTTTTCGGCGGGGTCGGCTCACCGCTGCGGGGGCTCATAAAATCGCCCCGCCTCGTCGGCCGTCCCCAAGCCGAAAAAGCGTGAAGGATATCGGCGTCCGCCCTCATGCGAAATCAGGCCTTGAGACTGATGTGAGCCGTCATTCCTTCTGTGGTATAAATAAATATATTTGTTTGAAAATACCTGATATCCAAGTGCAATATGAAAGGAAACGAACTATGGCAGTGAGCAAAATGACAAAACACTTCTTCACTTGCATCGCGATGATGACCACCTGCTTTGTTTTTGGACAGATCCCATCCAAATATTCAACATCCGAACCCACGGTTAGAGGGCTCGTGTTTTCTTGTAAATTTCGATACTTCGATTCTCCGTTCAATGTGATAACCGTTCGGCACCTGCGAACGAACGAAAGCACCACAGTTGATGATAAAGGATATTTTGAATTGCACATTCCGCAATATGCCGATTCCACCGACCTTGTTTTCCAATCGCTTCGCTACGGGTCGCAGGTGATCAAGGTAGCACTAAACGAAAATGCTCTTCAGAAAATCATCTTTTGTCCAATACATTTCAACATCTTCTCTTTAGCAGGCATCTCCTCTTATGCCATCAGGCCCAAACCAAATATCCAGTGGTCGGCTGCCACCAATATCATCATCGATTATCCCCAATGGAGTTTTTATCCATACGGTGACATACTCGGACCGGAAAATGTCAAGCTGCTGCACGATACCTTGGCAGTGATGGTGCCTTTGGGATTCAACATGTATTTCAACCGATTTGATTTCGACGTAAATTTCGGTTTTCGCAGTTTGGAAATGGAGAACGATGACACGTATCGCCAAGTCAAGCGTAAATTGTACGCTCTCCGTTTTGGATACCAAGTTGTACAAAGTGAAATTTTGCGAGTCATTCCCTACGTCGGTATCCGCCTACAGCACTGGCGGCTGATCAATGCAGATAAGAGAATCAACACATTGACGGAGTACTGGGAAGATCGCGAGATCGATTTGCGCGTGAATCAATTCGCCGGTGAATACGGACTTCGTGCGGTATTCGCGGTGCGCAACATACCCGGTTGGAATTTCCCCACATTGCAAATCGGCGTGTTCGGGGCCTATCTTCAGCCTCTTCACGACACACCCGGTTTCCGCTCCAAGTCCGGCCGCCTGGCGGCGAACCGTCCATTGGATTTGAATCCGTGGTTGGTCGGTTTTTTCTTTGGGTTTTTGGTGGACTGATCGAATCCATTTTGGACTTCATATCTTTGTATCACCGACTTTTAAAGTATTTCAAAATGAAAAAGCAATCCATGTCCACAAAGTTGATCTCAATCATTTTGGTGGCATCGGTAGTATTGACGAGTTGCGCAAGCACTACCATGATTCAATCGATCCCAACGGGTGCAAAACTTTATCTCAATAGTGAACCTGTGGGAACGACGCCCTACACGCACGAGGACACAAAAATCATTGGCAGCACAACTACGGTTCGATTGGAAATGGAGGGTTACGAACCTTTGCATACTTCCTTTTCGAGAGATGAGGAAGCCGATGTAGGCGCGATCATAGGTGGGTTTTTCGTTCTCATTCCCTTTTTGTGGGCCATGAAGTACAAACCCACGCATACCTATGAATTGACCCCTATTTCGGATATCGGATCACCTTCGATTCAAACTCCATCCGAAGAAGATCAAAATAAATCACAAGCGGATAAACTCCGAGAGTTCAAAAAGCTGCTGGACGAAAAAGTAATTACGCAAGAAGATTACGACAAGGTAAAGCAGAAGATTCTGGAAGAAGTAGAGGAGTGAGGGTTAAGTGGTACTTTACAAAAAAATCGTTGGGTGAATAGTCATTTCGTTAGCTGTTCGTCCTGCCGGCCTCTCTATAGCTGAACATTTTGAGGGTTCAAATGTCACACATTTATTAATCGTCGCTCAACAATATTCACATAAATAAATTTAGACGTTCCATTTCAAATCTCGTCTGACACAGGGTATGCTTTTATTTTATCGATCGTGTAGATACCTTGGAAATTTTGAAAGTTGGGTTTTCTCCGCGTGAGGGCGGACGCCGGCATCCTCCCTCTGCGATCGGGTTGCGGAGCGCAGCATGGGGACAGCGCCCCTTCGTCAAGAGCTCAGGGCAGGCCCGGGAAGCTCGTCCCCACGCTTTGCGCCCCGCCCCGCGCTCAGGGGGAGATACAGGCGGGAGACCGACCCCGGCAAGAGAAGTGAAAATTTGGGAGGTAGGGGAGATGCGGTAGGCTGAGGAGGTTGGGAAGTCGGTGAGGATCTGCCGGGGGCACGCCCAAAATCAACCCGGAAACTCGAGTATAATTATAGTTGTGGCAATACTTTCTCCCTGACATTTCATCCGAAAAATAAGTAGACTTGATCGCCCCGGCATGAAAAACCCGGCCCTCACCCCCTATCCAAAAACTTCTTCACCCTTCTCAGTCCAATGGAAATTACGATCTGCGTAATACCGAGCATGATGATGCTCATTGCAGTGTAAATCACGATGGTGAAGCCGCCGAAAGCGGGATTGGCGATCATGAGAAACGCGAAAATGACCCCCAAAACGGCGAAGACCAAAGTCCAGCCCCAACCTTGGCCACCCCAACGGCGGATGTCAAACGCCCAACTGATGCCCATCAAGGAGCGGAACAGGAGAATGAAACCGACATATATCGGCAGAATCCGAGCGGTGAGATCGGGATTGGCGATCAATAACATGGCGAGGAGGATATTGACCAAACCGCCGACCAAAATCCAGCCCCAATTCGGCAATATGCCCCGAACGGCAATTGCGTGAAACACCTCGATCAATCCGATGATCAAAAAGCTGATCTGGAACAAAAACACCAAAGCCAAATAAGACGTGATGGGGGTGGAAAACACCCATATACCCAACAACAAGAACAGTATACCCGTAATCAATGGAATCCACCAATTCTTAACCGATTGCGAAATAGCTTCTCTCATAACTTTTCGATTTAAGTTTTTGGGCATTACTAAAAGCCCTAAGTATTTTGGATGAAGTTAGCCAAATGATTCAAAAAACTATTTGATGCCGTCACAAAAATTCAGGATTAAAGGCATCCTTCTCAACATCTTCCGATATTGGAAATCTTGCTCACCCTGGATATCCCACCAACTTATAAAGCTTCTACCGTGCCCATCGCGCCTTTCCCTGACGTAACTATTCTATTCATTCCATCATCTTATAAAAGCGGTATTGGGAATATTTCGACGATGAATTCGGATATGAAAGTCCGTTGCTTATTAACTTTGCATTCAACCCAAAAAAAAACAACAATGGCACAACGAATTGATTACTCAAAAAACCACTTCGGAGCGATAAAGGGCTTGTTGGAAATGGAAAAATACTTCCACGGCTCAAACCTGGAACCGGCGATCATCGAACTGGTCAAACTGCGGGCATCGCAGATAAATGGCTGCGCGTACTGCATCGACATGCATACGAAGGACGCGCGAAAAGCCGGGGAAACTGAACAGCGCCTTTATGGAGTGACGGCCTGGCGCGAAACATCTTTCTACAATGACCGCGAACGCGCAGCACTCACCTGGACCGAAGCGCTGACACTGCTGCCGCAAAACGACATTGACGACGAACTCTACGAAAGCGTCAGCAAAGAATTTGATGACGCCGATCTCATGGCCCTCACCGCGGCCGTGATCGCAATCAATGGTTGGAACCGCTTTGCGGTAAGTATGCGTACGGAACCGGGGTCGTATGAGCCAAAGTGATGGGTGATATAGGCCTGGATTGCGAGTAGCCTTGTAAATCTGAAGCCTACGCACTCACGTCCCTGAGAGTGCGCCCGGACTCACTTGATTTAAATTTGGAATTATTTTTCCGCCAATGCAAGGATTCGAGCGGCGGCATATTACTTGAATAGATAGTCACCCATGAGATGTGTGTCATCTACAACAAAGGCGACACCAATCGTATAAACCGCTCGTAAAGCGATATATACTTCCGCCGATTCATCCATTCGGCCTTATCGATTCGTAGCGACTCCTTCAGGTCTTCTTGAAAAGATCGACGTAACTCGGCGACGGACGTCGCGCCGTACAATACCGTGTTGACCTCAAAATTCAAATCAAAGCTTCTCAAGTCCATATTGGCCGTTCCCACTATGCCCATCGCCTCGTCGACCACCATCGTTTTTGAATGGACAAATCCTTTTTGATATTCATACACTTCCACTCCTGCGCGGAGCAATTCGGCGTAGTACGACCGCGAGGCCGATCGCACGATGCGTGAATCGGTTTTGCCCGGGGTCAACAACTTCACGTCCACGCCGCTTCGCGCCGCAATGACCAAGGCGTCGAGCAAACTCTCGGTGGGAATAAAATAAGGTGTGGTAATCCACAATTGCCGACGCGCAGAATGGATCGCCGATAAAATCGAGTACAGAATGGTCGGAAATTCGGAATCCGGCCCTGAGGCCACCACTTGCACCAATTCCGGCTCCAAGATTTGCGGTGGATTGAACACCGGAAAATATTCCGGTGTCGCCTCGAGATTTTCGCCGCTGACAAAATTCCAGTCGGCCATAAAAATATACTGCAGGGCCAAAGCTGCAGACCCGACGATTTCCAAGTGTGTATCGCGCCAGTACAATGCGTTGGATTTCGAATTCGTTCCCGCTCTATTTACGTATCGGTCGCTTACGTTGATGCCCCCCACAAAAGCCGTTTCCCCGTCGATCACCACTATCTTGCGGTGGTTGCGATAGTTGAGGCTGTTGGCGAGGGCATAAAACCGAACACGGTAGAATGCCGCGGCTTTCACACCGCCGCGCTCCAGTCTCTTTACCAATTTCTTCCTCAGGCCATGACTTCCGAAATCGTCGAAAATCAGGCGAACCTCCACCCCTTCACCGGCCTTGCGTATCAAGAGGTCCGCCAGTTGGTTGCCCAAGTCATCATCCTCATAAATGTAGTATTCCATGTGGATGTGATGTCGAGCATTCTCTATGGCCTTCAGCATCTTGGGAAACTTTGCCTCGCCGTTGTTCAACACCTCCACCCGATTGCCGGTGGTCAGGGAGATCGGTGTGGATTTGCCGAAATAGCGAGCCACCATTTCGTACTCGCTCGGAATCATCCCGCTTTCGATCACCTCCCGATTAAAAACCGCAATTTGCCGTTGCACCTTCTCGGCCATGTCGCGATCTGTGATGAGCTTCCGGCTGTACATCTTTTGCTTGCGGTAGTTGATGCCGAACGAATTCTAGTATCGGCTACCGCTCGCAGCACCGTAACCAGCACGGCCAGCACATAAATGATCTCGACAAAATTCCGCCAATTGGCTGAGATGAATTCCATGTTGTGCAAACAATCTTTAACGCCGGACAAGGTAGGTAGGAATGCCGAAAAGAGTGTTCGACGATGTTTTGCCGCAGATATTTAACCTTATCGATCAAGATTTAGGAGATTCTGTGTTAACCAAAATTGTTGCCAATTGTTTTATCCAAATATCAGAGATGGTTTAGCCTGCAATTCCCTTTCATTATCCTTACCTTTATCGAGAATCCAATGGGTCGATTCACTCGGTTTTAGTGATAATTACCTTGGCAATCTAGGGATACTTGCCATCCTCAGGCGAGTCTCGTATCGCGGATTTGACTATCGACAAACAGGCATCGGAAGGTGTCGCTCAAAAAATCAAGAGCAATGAAAACGGCAAAATTTCATTTGGAAACCCTCACCTGCCCAACCTGTATCGATAAAATAGAAGGCGCTTTGAACAAAGAGCCGGGGGTGTTGAATGTGAAAGTCCGTTTCAATTTCAGCAAAGTGGATGTTGAATATGATGAGCATACCATTTCTACAGACCACTTGACCGATGCGATTGAAAGAACCGGGTACCCGGTGTTATCCTATTCGATCATCAAGACAATACAAATATAGTACGGGACAAAATCTCAAAGGCTTTCCGAGACGAAACCAAGTCCTCCTTTTCCATCCGCCCACCAAAAAAAACGCTTTTTTTCTTTCTACTCCCACCCATTCATCGTAATATTGCAATGGATTAAAACAGCAACGAAAATGGGAGTCACGCGAACCGAACTCTTCACTAAAGAACAAAACGATCTTGCCAAAATGGCGAGGGTGCTTGCCCATCCGGCAAGAATCGCCATCCTCCAGCACCTGGCGCGTATCAATACCTGCATCAACGGCGAACTGGTTGAAGAAATCGGCTTGGCCCAGCCGACCATCAGTCAACATTTACGCGAACTCAAAGACGTAGATCTGATCCAAGGCACCATCGAAGGGGTCACCGTCAACTATTGCATCAACCCGCGTCGGTGGATTGAGGTTCGCGCCTTGCTAAACGGCCTCTTCGATCACTTTCCCACGCCCGACCAAAACGAGTGCTGCTGAAATTTTCTCACATCGACAAGAAACAAATCGTCTTCTCAATCTGAAAACAAGACTCATAACCCAACCGTAAAAAACCATCCGATGAAATCACCTGAAGAACTCAAGAACATCGTCCGCGAAAAGTACACCGAAATCGCCGGCCAAGACGTCGACGACAACCGCTCCTCCTGCTGTGGTTCGGGTGCCGTGTCAAACAAAGTGTACAACATCATGACCGATGATTACACCGCCCTAAAAGGATACAGTTCCGAAGCGGACCTCGGTTTGGGCTGCGGCCTACCGACGCAATTTGCGCTCATCCGGAAAGGTGACACCGTCATTGATCTTGGCTCGGGAGCCGGCAATGACTGCTTTGTTGCCCGTCACGAAACCGGCCCCACCGGCAAAGTCATCGGCATCGACTTCACCGAAGCGATGATCGACAAGTCTCGGCAAAACGCGGAAAAGCTCAGGTACAACAACGTGGAATTTCGACTCGGCGACATCGACGACATGCCCGTATCCGAAAATGTTGCCGACGTAATCGTCAGCAATTGCGTCCTCAACCTCGTTCCCAACAAGCAAAAGGTAATCGAAGAAATCCACCGCGTACTCAAGCCCGGTGGTCACTTCAGCATATCGGACATAGTGCTCACGGGCAACCTGCCGGAAGGATTGAAGCAAGACGCCGAGATGTACGCCGGCTGCGTCGCGGGTGCCATCTTAAAAGACGAATACCTCGGCTTGATCCGAAAAGCCGGTTTCGATGAAATAGTGGTCCAAAAGGAAAAACCCATCACCATCCCCGACGATATTTTGAGCAAAACCCTCTCCCCGGACCAAATGAAAGCATTCAATGCCGACGGCCCGGGGATTTTCAGCATTACCGTATTCGCCCAAAAGCCGGGATCTCCTGCCGACAAACCCAAAATCAATCTCGCCGAGCTGCAAAACAATGATTGTGCACCGGACTCCGGATGCTGTTGAACAGGCTACGCCACACTGCCCATGTCCAATAAAATCGACAGATTGATCCCCGAAATTCTCGAATTGGTGTCGCAGTTTGACTACGCTGCCATTCCCGAAGAACGAAAAGATCAGCTCGACGCCTTGTCCGACCACCTGCGCAAAAGATGGAACGCCGGCGACACTCCTTGCGTCAACTTCATCTGCACGCATAATTCGCGGCGTAGCCAAATGGCCCAAGTGTGGGGCCAAACAGCAGCCATGGTCTATGATCTGCGCCACGTGACATGTCTTTCGGGAGGCACCGAAGAGGGCGAAGTCGACCCGGCCACGATCGAAGCCTTCAGGCGCGCCGGTTTCTATGTGCCGCCGCCGGACGATCCGGTTCGCTACAACCCGGAGTACTTGGTTTATTTTTCATACCGCGAAAATCCGGTGTTTGTGTATTCAAAACCCTTCGATCACCTGGTGAATACCATCGCGCCCTTCACGGCGGTGATGACGTGTGCCGACGCCGACAAAGCTTGTCCTGTGATCAAAAATAGCGTGAAACGGTTTTTGCTGCCCTACGACGACCCGCAGTTTCACGATGGCACACCGGGTGAGGCGCAAGCGTACGATGCCTCCATCCGTCGCATCGGCACCGAGATGTTTCACGTTTTTTCGAATATCAGGGAAAAATAAACATGGGCTTGTGTCAGGGTCATTCCTTGACAATCTTGAAGGTGGAAACGCCTTCGTTCACACGTACTTATATGACATAAGCCCCGCCGACAGAGAGGACATATAGATGACGAGTTCTTCGCCGTTCAATTGTACTTGCATCACGGCCGTGCCCAAAAAGTTATACACGGCCAGTGATTCCATCAGACTTCCGGCCGCTATGGTCAATTGATCGTTCACCGGATTCGGGAAATAGGAAATGTTTGTCGCAACTCGATCACTCACTCCCACGACATCATTTGTGGTAAAGGTTACGACATAGCTTGTAGCGGTAGAAAAGTTGCACCTATCATTTTCAAGAAAAAAGAACCTGTGCCGGTATCGGTTTCCTATCGAGCTCTCGATAAACTTCCAAAAGTTCGTTGACCGTTCGAATTTGGTCGGCCTCGGGATGATTGACTTTGCGCAAAAACTGAAGCGCCGCCACTTCCACACGTGTGTTGGGGTGCGCATTGTCGCGTACGAAATGAACGAACTTCAATACCATGAATGCATTGAACCATCGGAAGAACCGCTTCTCAAAACTGCTGAATCCCTTGCTGTTGGCTTTTATTTCCGCGATGCGTTCATCAAAGAAATAGGCGTTGAGAAAATCGATCAACACGTAAGGGATGGCTCCGCCCAATGTCACGAGCGGAGGACTCGACATGTAGAACTCCGGTACGTTTTTGAAAAACACCCTCAGGTATTCGAAACCGCGCAAATTGTATGTATAAAAACCCTTCCGCGGATTTTTTAAGTATTCGTTGATCGCTTTTCCCGTACCGAAAGGCACGCGACGTGACGGCCGAGGCGAAGGATAAACGACGGCGGAATGCAATTCGGTAAAGTCGCCCAAGGCGATGATTTTGTGCAAGAAATAAAAATCTTCGCCGGCTTGTCGGCGATTCATGCCCCCTTGTTTTTGATAGGCCTCGGTGCGAACGGCCATGGAGGAGCCGACGGTATGGTAGGCTGCGGGAAAACCCGTGGAGCGCAGCGCCTGATTGTAGTAGCGCAAGTGCAGTTCATAGTAGGCAGCACCGAGATACACGTGCGGTTCAAACTCGGTTCCGAATACCGGATGTTCAAACCGGATGGAGCAGCCGGGAGTAATGGGATGACGCTTGAAGTGGTCTTCCAAGGCGGTCAGATAATTGGAACTGCACGTAGCATCGGCATCGAAACATGCGATAATGCCCACATGGCCGGCCAATTCAAATCGCCGGACGGCTTCATCCATTCCGATTTTTCGTGCCAACCCAACACCGGCGTGCTTCTCGGGCAGCCACCGTTCGAAAATGCCAAATACGCGAAACCCCTCCTCCCGACGATTTTGCCACGACAAAACTTCGGCGAAGGTTTGTTCATTACGGCTTTTCACTTCCGGGCCGGCATTTTCCGGTTGGTTGACAACTACGATGACCTCCACATCGCATTTCGGCCGTTCGCATTGATGGAGGGCATTCAATGCATGGTGAATATTGGGCTCATCATACGCAGGCAATACCACGACGATACCCAGCCCGGGTTCGGGGGCCACGTCGATCCATCGACGGCGAAAAGCATATTTTTCCAAGTAAGCGTTCAATCCGATCTTGAGGCAATCGCCAACATAAGAGGTTGGAAAAAGTTTTTTAGGTTCCGATATCAAGGAGACCTTTTGTGACGGTGAGCAACTTCGGGAACCGAAGTCACGAACCAATACAAGTTAACGAAATTAAGGAGATAAGCGTACTCGGTGCCAAGTGTCGCCTTTTAGGGTGTACTCAAACCGATCGTGGAGCCGCGCGGCACGTCCTTGCCAAAACTCCACACGCTCGTACTTCAGGAAATACCCGCCCCAATGCGGTGGACGAGGCACCGCGCCGTCAGCAAATTTTGTAGTGAATTGCTCCTGCTTGTCTTGGAGGGTTTTACGACTTCGCAATTCCCGGCTCTGGTCGCTGGCCCAAGCTCCGATTTGACTCTCCCTCGGCCGCGATGCAAAATACGCATCGGAGTCCGCGATCGAAAGTTTTTCTGCGCTTCCGTGGAAGCGGACTTGCCGGCTGAGCTCCTGCCAATAAAAATTGCCGCAAAACTTCGGGTTGACTTCAAGGTCGTGCCCTTTGTGGCTGTGGTAGTTCGTGAAAAAGCTTAGGCCCCGACCGTCAAAATCACGCATATACACCACACGGGCTGAGGGCATGCCATGTGCATTGGCCGTCGCCAAAGTAAAGGCGTATGGGTCGACTATGGCGGACTTCATGGCTTGATCGAACCACAACTCGAATTGCGCACCTGGGGTGTCAGCCAAATTATCGAGTTCCAAAGGTGCATTGCTGAACTCGCGTCGGTTATTTCTTACATACTCCTCCAAATCTTGTTTCACATTACTTGGGTTTGATAAAACGACTGCAAAAGTACGAAGCTACAAATGGCACGGCAAGAATTGTCGGTATCCCACGCTTTCCTCGAGTTCCGTAAGTCTTGTTCCTGTACTTTATGATCCGGAAAACACTTTAGGGCCGGACACCACTTGCGTCCGGGGATTCTTATGTTTGTCACTTACGAAAGTCGAAATGAAATTATCACTGGACCTCACGTACGATACGCCGCCGGCTTGGGCCGACCAAGCGTTGGAGCGGTTTGATCTTTTCCTTCAAGACCACGCCGACTGCGAGCGTAAAGCTTCTTCCATGGCGATGAGTTTCGTCGCCAAATGTCCGGACAAGATTGAAATCATTCCCGAGTTGATTGAGACGGCATTGGAAGAACTCGAACATTTTCAACGCGTTTATGCATTGATGGAGGAGCGCGGAGTACGACTTCCGGACAAAATGCCGAAGGATCTCTACATCGACAAGTTGATTTCTCTGTGCCGTTCCTCGGTGCAAGAGAGATTGCTGGACAGAATGTTACTCGCCTCCATCATCGAATGTCGGGGTGCGGAACGGTTTCGGTTGATTGCCGATGCAGCCACTGAATCGGACATCAAAAAATTCTATAAAGAACTCTGGACTTCCGAGGCCAAGCACGGCCACATTTTTGTTAAGTTTGCGCTGAACTATTGGTCGCATGAAGAGGTTTACGGGCGCTTAAAAGTGCTCAATGAAGCAGAAGGTGAAATCTGCTCGAAGACTCCTTGGCGACCCGCACTGCACTAAGTCGACGATTTGTCTGAACTGAACCTACATCCCGAAAACATTCTGTCTCCGCAAAAAGGAAGGCTGTTGGTGAGCGCACCCTTTCTTCAAGATCCCTATTTCACCCGTTCGGTGATCCTGCTTTGTGAATGCGACGCCGAAGGAGCTTTTGGATTTGTCTTAAACAAATACGTCGATCTCAATCTCGAGGACTTAATCAGCGATATGCCCGATTTTGATTCAATGGTGAGCTTGGGTGGCCCGGTACAAAGTGAAAATTTGTACTACATCCACAGCCTCGGCGATAAGTTAGACGGCAGCGTGCCCATCTCGGGGAATTTGAGCGTTGGAGGTGATTTTGAATCGTTGAAAACGATGATTCTCTCTGCGCAAATCAAACCGGAACAAATTCGGTTTTTCGTGGGTTACAGCGGCTGGGGAGCCGGGCAACTCGAGGAGGAGATGACCCAAAAGTCGTGGTATGTCTCCGAAGCAGACGATCTTCCCCTCATGGAATCCGATCAAGTCGATATTTGGGGCGTGACGCTGTCACATATGGGTGGTGAATTTGCCAAACTCGCCAATATCCCCGCCGACCCAAGCATGAACTGATTTCGGCACTCCCCCGCCGCCCCATTTCATTGTTGATGATTATCCTTGCTGAACTTCAATCTTCTTTCATTTCCTTTCACCGTTTGTCCATCGACAATGCCAAGCGGCCGAACTCAAATCTCTGCAAGTGCTCTACACCTCCGGCTGACGGACGCCTTCGAGCAGCCTATCACTCAACTTGTGGAAATATCGCTTGTGGCGAAAACTGCGCACCCAAACAATGCCGCGAATGGCGTTGGTGATAAATACCTCTTCCGCTTTGATCACATCATCTTCGGTCAATTGGGATTCAAACACCGGAATATTCATTGACAACGCGGTATTGATCACCGCCATGCGCATTACCCCGCCAACGCACCCGTCACTTAGAGGCGGCGTGTGCAAAATCCCTTCATTAACGACGAATAAATTACCCGAAGTCGACTCGCACAAGTACCCGGCGGCATTGAGCAGAATAACCTCGTCGTACCGGTTCTCGGTAGCCCAAGCCGCGGCGCTTATGGAAAGGTGATTACCGAGAACTTTGTACTTCGAAAAACCATCGATACGACGGTGCTCGCCACGGTACACTCCAATGGTCAGCCCTTTGTCCGCCACCGTGTGGTTGCCCGGAAAAAAGGGTCGAACCTCCATCAGGCAGCACGCCCGATTTCCTTCGGGGAAATAAGTGCCCTCACCCTCGCGAAAAATTGTGATGCGAAGTCGGCCTCCTCCTTTTATTTCGGCCACTTTCAAAAGTTCCATCACGGTATTATACAAAAAGTCCTTCCCCAGATAAACCGGTATCTCCATGCGCATGGCATCGCAGGCGGCCACCATTCTTCTATGGTGTGCCTCCCAAAATGCCGGGCTTCCCCCGATGATGCGAACCGATTCAAAAAATCCATCTCCCAAGCGGAATCCTCGGTTCAACGGATCAAATCCATCGGGAAATCCACCGGTAACCCGGCCATTGTATGCATAGTGTGTCGAAGCTTGGCTCATTGTAAGTCTTTCGGTGCAAAATTAACGGAAGAATTGTATAAGGGCGCCTCCAAGTGGTGGGCGACGATTTGAGTGATCATCAAAGATCAACGCATCCCGCACAGATCAGCATATCCCATCCAGGCAAACACGTGCAGAAAGTGAAAAAATGCAGCCGATGACAGATGCCGATTAAACCTTTTGGATTCCCATGCATCCAACTCTCGTGACTCCGGAACAAAAACAAGAGAACGCATACCTCAAGGACTTGGCGCCGCTCCTATTCAATGATGCATTGAGGAGAGAAACCCGAGCCCCTTCGGGATACTTCGAGACATTGCATGACCGGATTGTGGAACGATCCGAACCGCTCTCGCCGACCCAAATCCAAAAAGATCACGTACGGTGGCCTTGGATTAATTACCGCAACATCGCCATTGCCGCGGGGTTGGCGCTAATATTGGGTCTTTTGCCGTGGATCCATACCCGGACCGATCTCCCATTGCCGCTCGCAGACCCCATCGCAGTGGCAGCTGAAATTTTCCGGGCTCAAAGCCCCCAAGAATTGACCGATTTCGCTTATCATATCGACGAAAAACTTCTGATTCAAAGCATCGATCCGAATATTTTATCCATGCCCGGCATCCCGGACGGAATATCCGATCGTGAACTCATCGAATATTTGATTTACAGTGGAGTGAGTGTTGAAATGATTTATTCCACCCACTCCAATATTATTCACCCACAAAACCACAAACAATGAAGAAAATGGCAATGACATTGGCCGTTGCAGCCCTGTTGGCTCCGGCGGCAATCCACGCTCAAGACGACAGCAGCGATCAAGCGGCAAAACGCCAGGAGCAAATGATGGATCGGCAGAAAAGAATGGAAGCCCAAAAAGTGGCTTACCTGACACGTGAGATGGAACTGACCCCCGAGGAGTCAAAGACTTTTTGGCCGGTTTACAACAAATACCGCGATGAAATCGACAAACTCGACACGCGACGCGACCAAGCCTTGGACTTGAACAATCAGGATGCCGAACGCAAAATAAGCCGAGACGAACTCGAAAAGCAAATGAAATCCAAGTTCGAGATGGAAAGAAGCCGCATCGACGTCGACGAGAAGTATTACGGGGAATTCAAGAATATTTTACCCCCGGAAAAACTTTTGCGATTTTACGAGTCTGATGTCCAATTCAAACGCGAACTTTTGCAAAAGCTGGGCAGTGAACGACGCGGAGTGTCCGATGACGAAATGATGGAGCGCCGCCGCAGAATGCGTGATGCCGCCCCTCAACAGCAACAGCAAATTCAACAAAAGTCGCAATAAGCCCATGCGATGCAGAGTAGGGACTTCCGCATCACAGGCGGGAGTCCCGATTCTCAAAATCGTCTTTCGAGGCTATCTTTGCCCCATGAATTTGCGAGAGGCATTTTTTGAATTACAGGCTCAGACGAGCCCACACCCAATGGGAATCGAGGTAAGCCATGCCGAGGGAGTACACGTGTACGACCGCCAAGGCAAGGCTTACCTCGATTTCGTTTCCGGCATAGCCGTGACCAATGTCGGCCATCGCCACCCTCTGGTGATTCGGGCCATCGAAGAGCAAATCGGCAAGTACCTCCACGTGATGCCCTATGGCGAGTTTATACAGGAGCCACAGGTGGCCTTGGCTCAAAAACTGGCTGAAATATTGCCCGACGGGCTCAATTCCAGCTATTTCGTAAATAGCGGTACCGAGGCCAATGAAGCGGCACTCAAACTCGCCAAACGCTATACCGGTCGCCACAAGATCGTATCGTGCCGCCGCTCGTACCACGGCTCCACCCACGGCTCGCTCAGCGTGTCGGGAAATGAAACCAAGAAATACGCGTTTCGTCCGCTGCTGCCCGAGGTCTACTTCATGGACTTCAACAACATGGACGACCTTTCCATCATCGACGATCATACGGCGGCGGTAATCGTGGAGACCGTACAGGGCGACGCCGGCGTGCGCATCCCAAGTGCCGCATGGTTTCATTGCGGCAAAAATGCTCTGATACGGGTGCATTATTGATTTGCGACGAAATCCAAACAGGATTCGGGCGCACCGGCCGCATGTTCGCATTCGAACACTTCGGCGTGACTCCCGACATCGTCACATTGGCCAAAAGCATGGCCGGCGGCATGGCCATGGGCGCCTTCGTCAGTCGCCGAGAAGTGATGGCCACCTTGGCATCCGACCCCATTCTCGGCCATATCACCACTTTTGGCGGTCACCCGGTATGTTGCGCCGCCGCATTGGGAAATATTGCCGCCATCGAAAGCGAAAATCTCGTGGAAACCTGTGAGGAAAAAGGACGCCTGCTCGAAGTGCTACTCCGCCACCCTGCCATAGTCGAATTGCGCCGTATCGGAATGATGTTCGCGCTCGAATTCCCGGACAAAGAAACTTCGTTCAAAATCGTCGACCGCTGCCTGCGCAAAGGGCTCATCGCATTTTATTTCCTATCGTGCCCCGAAAGTTTCCGCCTCGCTCCGCCGCTGACCATCACCGAAGAAGAGTTGCGCACAGGTGCCGCAATTATCCGCGAGGCCATCGATGAAGTAATTGCCGAAGGGTGAGATTTTAGATGCGTTATAAATCTTTTTTGGGCGTGCCCCCGGCAGATACTTTCTCTTCCGTTTTTATTTTTTTCACTTTCTCCACCTTCTCCACCTTCTTCAACTTTGTCATGCCGGGGTCGGTCTTTGGGCTTTATCCTTTGCCCTCGATGGCGGGCGCCGTCTACCGCAAAAACGAGTTTCCGCCGGTCACTGTTTTTGCGGTACGGCGCCAAACGCCATCGAGGGCAAAGGGATATCGCCCGGCGCCCTCACGCAAATCGACCATGAGAATTGAGATTTTCTTATTATGGGAAGACATGTCGATACCTGTACAGGCAAATAAGGTCAGGTTGCATCACGATTCTTCAAAGTCAACGTTGATTCAATAATTTCCAACGGACAACATCACCAAAGTACAGGCTTCCACCGTCTCTATGCCTTTATCTTGGAGCTGTTTTTCAAAATTGGCGTTTTCGGTTCCGGGATTGAAGATTACGCGTTTCGGATTCAAAGATTCTATATAGTCCTTCCAATAGTCTTGGTTTCGCGGGCCGACATATAAGGTCACGGTATCAACATCTTCTATGGATGGCATTCCGGTTTGGATTTCCACATCGTTTATTTTTCCCTCCCGTATTCCGACGGCTTCCACGGGATGTCCCTTGGACTTCAGTGCATTAACCGCACGATAAGCATAGCGTTCGGGATTGGGGCTAGCGCCAATGACGACGGATTTTTTATGACTCATATCAAATGGGATCTTCTGTTTTTGAATTGTGGGGAAATTCTTTTTGGGATAAAAGGTTTTTGTCATTCACTTCTCCTACTTATCGACATCACAACAAACCGCAGCGGCAAAATGATTTGACGGCTAAAAACCATCTCAACTTCCATCATGTTGAGATCAAACCAAAGGAACATTTTTAGCGCAGTCTTTACAAATTGAATCATGAGACTTGAAAGACATTGGGTTCAAGTAAGCTCCTTTTTGGGCCACGGTTTCCGGAAAAGTGTACACATCAATCAATTTGGAATATTGTAGTTGTAACTGATTATTTTGAGCTCATCACCTTCTTTGTGGTAGATCACCCTCTCGACCATGTCTTCGTAGTTCTCAAAAATGCAAGTGATCGTGTAAAATCCCGTCATGTCCGCCTCGGGCAATGTTCGGTAATATTGTTTATTGTGGAAAATTCGACTACCTCCGATTTCGCTAATTACTCCACGACTTTCCATGAGTTCGGAAAACTCATCTTCGTTTGTGATCTTTTTAAAGCTATCCGTTGTGCCGGCCCAAAATTGTTCGTATTCGTATTTATCCAGTCGTTCCAGGTGTTCCAGGGTCATTTCAATCGCGGTATCGAATATAGCCTTGTCATTCACCTGTCGTTCAATTTGTTCGTCCACCGTTCGTTTGAAAAATCCGGCAATCTTATCCTCATGCTCTACCGCGGCATTGCTCAGGATCAATCGGAAAGAGCCCTGCTTGTTGTCCTCTTGAACAAAATATTGCCAAGTTATATTTCGCAATACCCGTTGGGTAAAGTCCGGAAATTCTTGTTGCAAATAAACGGGATACGCATAATTCAAAAGGTCCATTCCAAGTTGCTCATTTTGCTCCTGCGTGTCGAATTGGTCAAGTATGGCTATGGGAATTGTCTTGCTGTGGTTTATCGAACAACTGGATAAAATCAAACCGCCCCATATTAAAATGAAAAACCGTTTCATAATCAGTTCGCGTTTGTAATGTTTAAAATCTCGTCTATACGAGCGATGCGATAACGAATATAGTGATTGGCGATCAATCTAAAATTCATTCTCCGCCTGTTCGGCTTTTGGACGGGAATAGTGATTTCGAGAAACACCCATTAAAAAAGGGGCGCGAAAATCGCGCCCCTCGTCCCACTGCCTCCCGGCAAGTCCGTTCATAGCAACGGATCGGTGGAAAATTTGGAATCGGGGATAATCGACTCTCCTTCGGGGGTACGGATCATCAGGTAAAATTCCTTGCACAGAAAGTTTACGTTATGTGTGAATCGGCGTCCGCTGAGGTAGCACTCCCAAGCGTGCATTGCGAGTCCCTTTACTGCGCGCCACGCGTATGAATTGAGTCCGGCCGGACGGGGAAAAGAATTGATGTATCGATCGACTTCGGTGAGATTGTTCATGGTTTTTCAGTTTTTTGGGTGATTTGATTCCTCTTGTATTCGTTTGATGGTGTAAAGGTCGGGGCCGACTGTGTAACCTATTTACGTACCCACTTTTCCTCCCTATTTTTTTTCCATTTCCATCAATTCGAAGAAGTAGAGCGGGTCTTCGTCTTGGAGATCGTCCAAAGCAAATCGGTGGAGTCGGGTATTAAAGTTGACGTTATTTAGACTCAGCCCATTACGCATGTTATCCCGCAATAGAAGCTCTCCCCACGGTTGGGCATGAGACAATATTTCGCCGAGCCGAGCTGCAATATCGATGCGGTTCTTCTTGTCAAATACTTCCATCAAAAGCCAATTCATTTGGTTGAGTTCCAAACCGATCAGAAAAGGTGGGTCGGAATGGTCGCGACGGCACAACAAGAAAATTGCAGGGTATCGGGCGGCCTGAGGATTTACGATGATACGGGAAGCGGAGAGCGTGTCGAAGTGAAAATCCACTTTGTGAGATGGCTGGGATCGGTAGTCTTTGGAAGGTTTCATGGATAAAGTGTTTTGCGTTGTGATGGCAAGATGCAAAGCCACATTGCCACCTATTTACGTTGTGGCAAAAGTCGTATTCATTACACTGATTATCCGAAACTTATTTATCCGGCCTGAGATAAACCGGTACCTAATTTCACCGATATATGTTGAGAGCCCACATTTTTGAAAAGGGAATGAATTCTTCAATTCGATTTGGATTTGCGCGAGGGCGAAGGCCGGTATCCTTTTGGCGCCTATGCCTTGGGGAGCGGATGATTTTTGGGGCGACCTTGGAAGCCCCCGAAAGACATCCGCTCCCCGGCATAGGCGGTAAAAGATAAAGGCCGTAGACCGACCCGGTGGGCCCGGTGAATCTGATTTTGACGTTTGCGAGCGACTAACTTATCCCGCCAAATGAAGCTATGGAGGGGATTCCGCCGGGGCGCGCCCAAAAGAAAAAATACCCGGAGATTGGGATGATCTTTCGATACGATTAGCCGTACTGCTCGCGCGCGAGACGGAGCTGTTCCGCGATTTGACGGCGCAGGCTTTTGGGGGTCACGACTTCCACATCGCCGCCGAAACTGAGGATCTCCATGACGAGCTCTTTGGTGATGCAGAGGTAGAGATCGATTTCCAGGGCGGTTTCGTCGTTGCGCGTCACTTTTTGGGATGGATGCCACGGCTGGGATTCGACATACCGACCGGACAGTGGGGTGAAGCGCAGGCGGATGGTTTCGGGTTCATTTTGTACCGAGGTGATTCCCAGGCTGTGTTCGAAATATCGGTGGGTATCGAAATCGGGATTGCGGACGAAAAGGCGCGTGTCTACTTCGATATCGCTTTCGATGCGGTCGAGTCCGAAAATAACGACGGCCTCGCGCTCGGGGTTGAGTCCGACCACATACCAGCGGTTTCTGTATTCTTTTAGCAGGTATGGATGCAGGGTGTAATCCTTGGGGCGGCCGCCGGTATATTTCGCGTATTTGAAACGCACAACGAGATTTTCACGAATGGCGTGAAGAAGGGTGCTCAAATGTTCGCCGCCGCGGTATACCGGTGCCCTATCGAAGTGTACATAATTTTCTTGTTCGTCGCCGGCGCCGGGCCGTAATTGCAAACGGGCGAGGATTTTTTCGATGGCGTCTTGGCTCGATTCAAAAATTGAAATGCCGCGAAATTGTGCCAATGTATTGGCTGCCAGTTTAATTGCCTCGATGTCTTCTTCGCGTAGCGGCATTTGATCTATGCTGTAATCAGGATCGGTATAATAATATCCGCGCTCGACCGGGTGATATGCGATAGGCGCCTCGTATCCGAGATTGATTTCGTAACGCATGGCGTAGATATCCTTGTCGATGGTGCTTAAAGATATATGCTCTCCATCGCTACCGTACAACTGCTCTTCGCAGGCGCTGCGAAGGTCTTCCTTGGTGGGATAAGGTCGGTACTCATTGGTGAGGCACCGGTCAACGATGCGGTATCGCAGTTGTGCGTATTTGTTTGCGGGCATGGTAAAGTATCATTGGAGCGGAATCGATATGTGGCAGGTTTCATCGAAATTTAATTCGACTATTGTTTCAACAGAAATTGATTTTCCAAATATTTGGAATGATCATTGGACAAAGGAAATAATTATATTTGACCGAACAACCAACTATCCAACACCTCAAACCTACACTCATGAAACCTTCGTGGATTTTAAAAGCTTGCACAGCGATGGGCATCGCCGTGATTTTGTCGACTACTTATGCGGACGCGGCTAATTCCGTACCCGCGATGGGGGCAAATGTTCCCCAAATCACAGACCCAACTTCAAATGGCCCGACGGATAACCTTGCCTCGGAAAGTGACCGACTGCTCACGGAATGGTATGCAAACGGCGAGTCGTCCTTTGAAAACCTCATACCGGGCAACAAAGAGGTGTTGGTGAATATTCCTCTATCTTTTTTCGATGCGAAACTCGCCGGAGACCACTTGCCGGACATTAAGTATTTCCGAACGTTTGGGGTCGACTTCAAAAAACCTATGGTGGACGGTTTGTATCAATATGTAGATAAGAAGGTTGTAGACGATTTTATCAAATACACCAATGACCACAACAAAGAAGTAATCTGGACCCTGAACGTCACCAGTCGCACCTTGGACACTGAACTGGCCTACGTGAAGGATTTGAAGAAGCGGGGCATGAACATCACGGCATTCGAATATGGCGGAGAGTTCTACCTTCCCAAATATGCCCGGGCGGACAAGAACAAAAAGGCCGTGGTCGAAAAAGTTACCCCGGAGATTTATATCAATATGTTGAAGAACTGGTTGCCGGCGTTTATGGACGTACTCCCCTTAT
>CAJDXB010000017.1_pt1 | contig 21615 bp, 16 predicted proteins | sample 7391691 | NCBI WGS metagenome assembly CAJDXB01 (sample SAMEA7055747, study PRJEB34461) | soil metagenome | biome: terrestrial ecosystem; feature: Peninsula; material: soil | place: Antarctica | collected 2016 | reverse complement strand
GTGACCGCCGATGACGACGATAGCGGCAATGTGAAGATCAGTGGCTTTGGCGATCCTTTTCAAGTTGAGGATTCGCCTGCCATGGTATTTCAGTCCGGCCAGCTCCCTCCGGTAACCGCCACTTTCAAATGGCAAACCAATTGCTCGCACGTGCGGCTCCAACCCTACAAAGCGACTTTTGAAGCCAAGGACAACGGACCAGGCATAGAACTGGTTGATTTGACGACCATGAAAATCACCGTGATAGCCCCGGCACCGGAAAACTTGACTGCCGACGCTGTGGGCAGCATGATCAACCTCAATTGGGAGGCGTCGATTTGCGAACAGTCCATCGGCTACGACATTTATCGACGCATCGATTCCTCGGGGTTTGTGCCGGACTATTGCGAGACCGGTGTTCCCGCCTATACGGGTTATTCAAAAATAGCCCACGTGGAAGGCCTGAACTCCACGAGCTACTTGGACATGGATGAGATGATTTTCGGACGGAAAACATGTTATCTGGTGGTGGCCGTGTTTTCGGATGGGGCCGAGAGCTATGCGAGCAACGAGGCCTGTGCGGAAATCCGTTTCGAAATCCCCATCATCAAAAAGAACAGCGTGGGCACAACGGGCCAAGCGGGGGTAGACACCGTGTATTGGCGAGGGCCCATCGAACTCGACTCGACCGTTTTTCCGGGACCGTACAAATATCGGTTGTTGCGCAGTGAGGGATATGGCGAACCCGACGAGCTCGTTTTGGAAACCGCTGAAGAAAATTCTCTGGAAGACCTGCCGAGCACGCATATTTCCACAGGTCTCAACACCGCCGATACCGCACATACTTATCGCGTGGAATTGTATTCCGGCGGTGAGTTCGCGGCACATTCCAATGCCGTGTCCTCCTTGTTCATCGAAACCATACCCGATGACAATAGCGTTGAGATCACCTGGCGTGAACATGTGCCTTGGATCAATTTCGAATACGATATATACCGACAAACCGATGGCGCAGGCGCCTTCGATCTCGTCGGACAATCTGACACGGTGGGCTACCTCGACACGGGCTTGGTGAACAATCGAACGTATTGTTATTATATCGTCAGCCGCGGGTCGTATTACGCCATAGAGGAAAACGACACCTTGATCAATTATTCGCAGCAAACGTGTACGCAACCGTATGACCACACGCCGCCTTGCGCTCCGGTACTCGAGGGCGAAGGTGATTGCATGGAGTTTTTCGTCGACTTGTCTTGGACCAACCCCAATGAAGAATGTGACGACACCGACGATACCGTGCAGTACAACGTATACTTCACACCGATCGAAGGCGGTGAATTCACATTGCTCGAAACGATAGATGGAGCTTTCAACAATTCCGTGTTTTATGATTTGGTTGAAGCGAACACCATTTCGGGGTGCTATGCCGTCACGGCTCTGGATTCCTTGTCTTTGTGGCCCGATGGCGAAATGCACCAAAACGAGAGCGAGATGAGCAACATACTTTGTTTCGACGATTGTCCGGAATATGAATTGCCCAACGTTTTCACCCCCAACAACGATGGAAAAAACGACATTTTTAGGCCTTTCCCATACCGTGCCATTGAAAGTGTGGAGATGACCATTTTTAACCGCTGGGGGGGTATCGTCTTTAAAACCACCGATCCCGATATACTTTGGGATGGGACCAATCGCGACACGGGTGAGCGCGTCAGCGATGGCACTTATTATTACACTTGTCGGGTATTTTCTCGTCGGCTCAAAGGATTGGAACCGATCGATCTGGCCGGTTATGTGAGCGTGTTTGGCGACCCGGAAAAGTCATCGGATTAACCATGTTTACCGGAATCATTGAAACGATGGGAACGTTGAAAGACGCCACCCGAGAAGGAAAAAACATTCATTTCACTTTGTCGTCGTCTATCAGCGACGAGTTGAAAATCGATCAAAGCGTTGCGCACGATGGGGTTTGTCTCACCGTGGTGGCGCTCGGCGCCGGCACCCATACCGTGACGGCCATCAACGAGACATTGGAAAAATCAAATCTACGGCATTGGTCGCCGGGGAGGCACATGAATCTCGAGCGGTGCGTACCCATCAACGGACGTTTGGATGGGCACATCGTGCAAGGCCACGTAGATACGGTCGGCCGGCTCACACGTGCGATCGATGAGTCGGGCAGTCGAATCCTTCATTTCTCGCATGCCGAGAGCGAAGGGTTTCTCACGGTGGCCAAGGGTTCCATCACCATCAATGGCGTGAGCTTGACGGTGGTTGACTCGGCGCCCGCGGAGTTTTCGGTGGCCATCATCCCCTACACCGACACGCACACCAACCTGTCGACCCTGACCGTCGGCGACGAGGTCAATCTCGAATTCGATATCGTCGGCAAGTACGTGGCGGAGTTGATGCGACGCAGAGAGTGAAAAGCAGTTGGGCTGAAAAAATGCCGGAAATGGCATTTGGATGTTTTGGGCGTGTCCCGTGTATTAATGGTCAATTGTTAATGGTAAATTGTCAATGTGCCCCTTCATGGTATAGATTGACAAGTCAGTATATGCATTTGGATATGATTTTGAGCGTGCCCCCGGATTGATTTTCCTTATTTCTTTAACCTCCCTCGCCTCCCCAACTTTCCCCACCTCCCCAACTTTCTCAGCGGGGTCGGTCTACCGCCTGTATCTCCCTCTGCGAGCGGGAGGGTCCGCATTGCCGAGGGACGAGCTTCTTCGGCGCTTCCCCTCGGCAGCGGCCCTCACCCGCTCGCAAAGGGAGGATGCCGGCGTCCGCCCTCACGCAGATCACAACGGGTTACAAAATTCTCGATGTCGAACGATTTCCGGAAAGTGACATTATGAAACCCGAAATGTCCGGGGGATCGTCTTAGGGCAAATACCGAGAGGAACAGGTTCAAATAGGACTGCAAGAGAATTACCGGGTGGAGCGGCTTAGGGAATTAGCTCACCGTCCCTTTACACTGTGCGCAAAGACCTCTTCGGCGATTTCGCGGACCGCGTTTGATCGGCCCATGGTGTAAAAGTGGATGCACGGCGCACCGCCATCAATGAGTTCGCGGCTTTGTCGAATCGCCCAATCGATGCCGACCTTCCGCACCTGTGCATTCGTTTTGCACGCTTCCAGCTTGTCGGTGAGTTCTTCGGGAAAGTCGACGTAAAAGGTCTTGGGCAGAAACTGAATGTGATGCAGCGCAGTGATGGGTTTGATGCCGGGGATTATCGGCACATCGATGCCCGCCTCGCGGCACTTCTTGACCAACGCGAAATACCGGGAATTGTCAAAAAACATCTGCGTGGTGAGGTACTCCGCCCCGGCATCGACTTTCTGCTTGAGGTATTTCAAGTCCGTCTTGATGTTCATCGATTCGTAGTGCTTCTCGGGGTACGCGGCCGCACCGATACAAAACGCTGAATTCGCCGAATGGTCTGCCTCTTCAAACAGGTATTTGCCTTTGTTCATATCGGCGATTTGCCTGATAAGATCAACGGCATATTTATGGCCTTCGGGCTCGGGATTGAAAGTGGATTCCGATTTGATGGGGTCGCCACGCAACGCCAAAACGTTGTGGATACCGAGAAAACGTAAATCGATCAAGGCGTTTTCAGTTTCCTCGGCAGTGAATCCCCCGCATATCAAGTGCGGTACCGTATCGATGCCAAATCGGTTTGTAATGGCCGCACAAATGCCAACAGTTCCCGGTCGCTTTCGGATGCTCACCTTCTTCAACAAGTCGTTTGGAAACTTCTTATAGATGTATTCCTCACGGTGATACGTTACGTTGATGAAAGCCGGATCGAAATCGATGAGTGGCTCGATCCCCTCGTATATATCCTCGATGCTCTTGCCCTTCAGCGGAGGTATGATCTCGAATGAGAACAACGTCTTATCGGCTTTTGCGAGATGTTCAATAACCTTCATTCGTCTCGTTTAGGGATGTAAAGATAAGATGTTGCCTTCAACCTATTTGAGCGACGGCCGAATTGATTTTGGATAAAATCCTTTACCCGTGAAGTTCCCGCGCCACAAATGACCTAAGGTAAGATGTACTTCCTCTTGATGGGATTGACTTGGATAGATGTCGCGCTAAAAATCACGGTATATCCATTGACGTCATTTTGGAAAACAGAGTCAATGGGCAAAGCGGGACATGTGTTGAATTACTTTCCGTCAGCGTCAAGAATGGTCAAGTTGCCCGTTTCGATTTTGTTGACGTAAGGTATGGACAATTCATAAAAGTACACTCCGGGAGCGATGTCTTTGTCCGGCACCCAGCCGCCGTTATCCTTCTGGTAGAGGTCGTAATCGTTCTGTTCAAATACCACATTGCCCCAACGGTTGTACACTCTCAGACGCGTAGAGGGGAAGGATTCGATGTATTGTATGTGAAACTTATCGTTTTTGCCATCGCCATTTGGTGAGACTACGTTGGGAATGTTGTAGTTACAAGCTTGACCTTCGAATATGATTGCCGCGGTACCCTCCGGACAGATGTGCGGGTCATAGTTGTCGAGTACGGTCACGGATACCGTATAAATTTCAAGCGGATCAAAGGATTTTGGTGGGAAGATTTGTTTGTAGTCCAGGTCATTATCGACTCCCGGAGCGCCGTTACCCATAATGCTCCACAAATACAACCCATTGTGGCTGCCGGTAACCGAAGCGGTTACTTTTAGGGTGTCGTCTTCCAAGCAGAATTTGGGATTTTCGGGATAAAGGGTCACCACGGGCTGTTCGACGAAAGTCAAGTCACGTGTGTATCCATCTTCCAAGCACCGAGCATCGGTATACGTCACGGGGAAAGTGCCGAATATATCGGAAAACACCTGAGTGTATAATTCGGAGGGATGGTCGAATGAAACGGCTTCGGAAGTGGAAGACCATTGGCCTCCGCCTTCGGGAGTTATGGTCACCTGTTGACCGAAGTTTTCCAAACCGCATACAATGGTGTCACCTTCTATCTCGAGTTCGATGGCCACGACATTCGATGTGTCGGAGGCCTCTCCACAGACTCCGACGATATTTACGACGTAAGTACCGGTTGTATTGATGGTTACGGCATAGTCCATGGTATTGAAAGCCTCGCCGTCTCTCGTCCAAACAATAAAAAAGTGATCGGAGTTCACCTGTTGCGGTCCCGCATCGAGTATGATGTTGGCGCCGATGCACAGTATGGTGTCTTCAACCAGCGGCGCGACTTGTGGGTTGGGCCGGAAGTCGATGGCCGCCGTGTCGGTGTAGCTGCAATTGTTTTCGACGATTTCGAAGTTGTATATACCGTATTCATCAACCACAACCTCGGCGGCGCCCACGGCAATGTCGGTAAACTGTGCGGTCGCCGTTTCGGTCGGTGCCAAAATGGTGGTCCAAACGGCTCCACCGGGAGCGTTTGCGGGCACCAAAGTGTGGGTGAGGTCACAAGCGAGGTTGTCCTCGATTTCCACATAAGGCCGCACGTATACGTTGATGGTGGTATCGTGCGTACAGCCAAATTCGTCGACGGCAAAGAATGTAAATGAGTTGTCACCTTCATGAGTTGGGCTGACCAAAATGGAGGTGCCCAAATCCTCGATGATGTCGTCGTTGGCTCCCCAGTATACCGAGTCTATGTCGGGAGAAAAGTAAACGGTTGCCGGGTTAATGGACGGGTCGAAATATATCGACCAGTTGAAAATCCAACCATTATCGATGGACCAGTTGTCCCTAACGGTCAAAGTCCAATCGCCGTTGATGGGACAGCCAATGAATGCGGCATAAGATTCCTCGGGTGTGTAGGTGCCCGGCGCCATGGCAGTTCCGGGTTGGAAGGTATTTACCGGCACGGTGTTTCCCAGGTCAAGTTCGTCGCCCAATGTCCCGAATTCGGGATCGTCAGAGGTCCAACAATAGGTGAATCCGATGCCGGGATCATTGGATCCATCATCATTAGCGTCACCCAAAAAAATACCTCCACCTCCGAATCCCGGCCCGAAGAGGCCGGTTCCATAGTACGCATTGAAGATATTGACACTTGTACCATCCGGGCAAGTCAGCATCATTTCCAAATCGCCGAGGAAAGAGTGTTCCATGTTTACGCACATGCTTACGATATCGCTGATGGAAGTGATCACCTGGTCTGGATCAAACTCGTCGATGGTAATCGTTGTCTCGTAATTGACATTATTCCCGTCGGGCAGGAATATTTGTTCACCTAGGATGCCGCCGCCCAGAATGGCGCTAGTAGAGGGTTGGACACCAACGGTATCCGTACCTACGATGCCACCCGATATCTCAGTTTCTTCACCAATGCATAAAGTGTCTAAGAGGGGGATATTGGAGAAATGGGGTTTTGGGGCGATCAGAACATAGAGCTGTTTGACCTCGACCTTACCTTTGTTATCGGTAATCATAATGGTGACCAAGTATCCAAAGGGAATTGAATAGGTGTGGTTTATTTCGGTCATGCCGAAACCTTGGTATATCGATCCGTCACCCATGTCGTAGCGAAACAAGGATGTTTCATCGGTTTGTTCGTATCCGCCGGCATCCGATAAGGGGTATGAGGTGTGCACGTGTAGCGAGATGCTGTCGGTAAAACATATTTTTATCGCATCGTGGGTCAGATTGTGGAAAGGCTCGAGATCGGGTTGGGCGGTCACCTCGAAAGTAAAAGGCTGCAATGGTTGTCCGCAAGCAAAAATACCTGTAAACCCCGCGCCTGAACTTTCCGGTCCCGATACGAATTGGAATGTAAGGCATCTTCCTGTTCCTTCCACTATGATGCCGAAAGGATGGGTCTCGGAATTGAATTCGCCGATGAGGGGGGCGTTCGTATCGGTCCCATCATAAACGAACAGCGAGGAATTGCCGTCGACATCCCAAGTGTTACCGTATAATTCGGGTGAAATGATGAATTGCGAGTTGGATTCGACTGCACTCTCGTCGACACAGAGAGTGATTATGAACGTTTCATCCGGGCCGTAGTCGCCGTCGATACCGCCGCTGTCGGTGAGAATTAACTGGGAGTCGCAAAGAACTCCACCGACTGTGCCACCGACCGAAATCGCCACCGTATCAGGCGGTGCTTGGCCGAGTGCCGTCTCGGCAGAAAAGGCGAACAATAAGGAAAGGAAAAAGGCAAGAGAAATATTTTTCATGAAAGACCGGGTTAGTAGACTGGTTATCATCGAGATTGACGGGATTCGTTAAATAGTTCGGCGATTTTTTCGGTCGAATACATCACGAGCAACTTATCGGTGCCCTCGATGCGGTATATGCGGTTGCCATTCTCCATTGGATGAACGTCAAGTGCCAAAATGTTGATTTGAGACAGGTCATCGATCTTTACCGAGGGAAGTTCGCCGGCGTCTTTCTCGGGTGCGAGATCAGCCACATAATATGCGTGATCGAGATAAAACGTCCAATACTCAATTACTGAGGGATGTTCTTTTTGTAAGTCGGCCAATCGCTCTTCCCCAAACTTGACTTGTAAGCGGGGGTCTACGTTGTATTGAGCCTGCAAGGCCATGGCCATCGTGGCCAGTAGGGCAGTAATAAAAAATTTCATAATTGAAGTTTCCGGATTGACGAAGGTAACCGGTCAAAGTTGACCACAACCCTGCAAATATAAAAACTCCGGTGGCATACCGAGCGTAGAAACCTGAGTTCGATTATTCTTTGGGATTCAGACCACCAATGAACAGTGAGTTTCAACTAAAAATGATATCGGAATAGGGGGCCATTTCAAGTCGTTTTTAGGCAGAAAACTACTTTTTAGAGGCGGAGTGGTAATGTGCTTTCTCATAGACGCCGATCTGCTGCGTTGCATTTTCGCGCTTTAACCCGCTAAAGCTTTGAGAACAAGCCTTGTCGATCGACATTTATGAGAGTCTGAATTTCCAAATAATAATCGAACTCAGGTTACAAGGTAATTGTCGATGCCCAAGATCAGTCGCGATGAATCGAATACCTATGAACAGGTATTCATAAATAACTTCTCGCACCGAACCGAGATGGAGAGAGTTCTTGGAGATGCCCGTAAATGAGATTAAAGGGAAGCGTGAGGTATCGTGGCAAAATTATTGCCGCTGCCATCACAAAATGGCTAATTTTGCGTTCAACTAGCCGTTTAGAAATGCTCAAACGACTGAATTGCCAAACCTCGTCCATGCCGCAAAAGCTCCTTTATCTCGTCTTGCTGATCTTTATATGCCGGGCCGTAATGGGTCAAGATACCACCTCGTGGGAATCGGAATCGACACAGAAAGGATCGACTCTATTGAACGAGCGACCTTGGACGGGTCAAATTCATCCACAAGGAGAAATCCGTGTGCACGAGGACCGAAGGATCGCCATTCTCGATTCTCTAAAAAGGCGGTACCCTACCAAAATCAAGGGTTATCGGGTTCAAATATTTTTTGGCAATAGGGAAGAAGCCCGCCGGAAACGAATCGAATTTACCGCGCGGTATCCTCAAACCCCCGCGTATATATCCTATCTGGCCCCCAATTTTAGATTACGGGTTGGGGATTTCAGAACCCGTATTGAAGCCGAGAAGCTCAAGCACGATCTCGGCAACAGATACCAAGGGTGCTATATCGTCAAGGACGAGATCGAACTCCCCGCTTTGGTGCCGGAAGATGATCCGGAAGTCGGGGAATAATCAAAACATTCATCCCCAACGTGCGCCCAAATTCTAAAGGGTCCCACCTCACGACAAATCCGTCACATCTTGATCGGGGTTTATTTCCACTAACATCATACTTCCCAAAAACACACTCGAGTAGGCATCCATTTGGTGACAGATGGCGTGACCAAGTGCAAGCACTCTCCTTTTGAGGGTGGATGGGGCTTTGAGCGGAAGGCTTTTCATTCCGCCACTCGCGAGACGCGAGCAGCTGTGGTACACTTAAATCACCGTTTGTGTTCTCCACTCACTCAGGCACGCGCTCGCGTCCCCGCGAGTGTGTTTTGACTTCTGACTTTGGTATTAGTATTGCCGCCACTCGCGAGACGCGAGCAGCTGTGGGTCAGTCTCCAAGCGTTTGCTTCACTTCCACCTCCTCGAAGGCTTCGATGATATCCCCGACTTGAATGTCGTTGAACTTGTGAATGTTGAGTCCGCATTCGTATCCTTTCGTGACTTCTTTTACATCGTCCTTGAACCGCTTGAGGCTTCCGAGGTCTCCGGTGTATACCACGATGCCATCGCGGATAACGCGTACTTTGGAATTGCGCGTGATTTTTCCGTCCGTGACGAAACAACCTGCAACCGTTCCAATTTTTGTAATGTGGAAGGTCTCGCGAATTTCGGCGTTTCCAAGTATTTTTTCCTCGATTTTGGCAGAAAGCATGCCTTCCATCGCATCGCGAATTTCTTCGATCGCCGCGTAAATCACGGAGTAAATCTTGATTTGGATCTCCTCTTTTTCAGCCAACCTTCGCGCAGTCAGTGAAGGCCGTACCTGGAAGCCGACGATGATCCCGTCGGAGGCAGAAGCGAGCAATACGTCGCTTTCGGTAATCTGTCCCACGGCTTTGTGGATCACGTTGACTTGGATATTGTCGGTCGAGAGTTTTTCCAAGGAATCGCTCAAAGCTTCCACGGAACCATCTACGTCACCCTTGATGATGATATTGAGTTCTTTAAAGTCTCCGATGGCGATGCGGCGTCCGATTTCATCCAAAGTGATGTGTTTCTGGGTGCGGACACCTTGTTCGCGTTGGAGTTGCTCACGTTTGGTGGCAATGATCCGGGCTTCCCGCTCGTCATTGAGCACGTTGAACCGGTCGCCGGCGTTGGCGGCCCCATTCAGGCCGAGCATCGACACGGGAGATGAGGGGCCAACTTCTTTCAAAGGCTTGCCCCGTTCATTGAACATTGCTTTGACACGACCTGTGAAGTGGCCGGCCAGTACGACATCACCCATGCGTATAGTGCCGCTTTCCACCAACAGGGTGGTCACATAGCCACGTCCTTTGTCCAGGGTCGATTCGATGACTGTTCCCAAAGCATTTTTATTCGGGTTGGCTTTCAGGTCGAGAAGCTCGGCTTCAAGCAATACTTTCTCCAGCAAGTCCGCGACATTGGTTCCTTGTTTGGCGGAAATTTCTTGGGATTGGAATTTACCCCCCCAGTCTTCGACCAAAATATTCATGTTGGCCAATTGCTCCTTGATCTTCTCGGGGTTGGCGCCTTCCTTATCAATTTTGTTGATGGCGAAGATCATCGGAATACCGGCCGCTTGCGCGTGGTTGATGGCCTCCTTGGTTTGCGGCATCACTTGATCATCAGCTGCGATGACGATGATGGCCAAGTCGGTGACTTGGGCACCTCTGGCACGCATCGCCGTAAAGGCTTCGTGGCCCGGGGTATCGAGGAATGTGATCGGACGGCCGTCGGAGAGTTGAACCTTATAAGCTCCGATGTGCTGGGTGATGCCACCCGCCTCACCGCCGATGACGTTTTCATGGCGGATGTTGTCGAGCAGTGATGTCTTACCGTGGTCGACGTGACCCATTACCGTGACGATGGGCGCACGGGGAACCAAGTCTTCGGGGAGGTCTTCTTCGATGGGTATCGACTCCTGTACCTCAGCTGAGGTGAACTCAACATCATAGCCGAATTCTTCCGCGATGATGGTCAAAGTTTCCGCATCGAGACGCTGGTTGATCGATACCATGATGCCTAGGGACATACAAGCTGAGATGACCTCCGTAACGCTGACGTTCATCAAGCTGGCCAAGTCTGAAACCGTAACGAATTCCGTGAGTTTCAGTGTTTTTGACTCTTCCTGTTCGAGGAGTTCACGCTCTTCAACCCGCGTACGGTGTTCTTCCCGTTTTTGACGGCGTGCCTTGGAAGCTTTGGATTTGGATCCACCTTGGAGTTTGGCCAGCGTTTCTTTCAATTCGCGGTCGATATCCTCTTGGCTCAATTCACGACGATCGTAACGTCCCGGTTTTGCTTTTTTGCTCTTAGCATCCTTGCTCACATCTACCTTGGCGGTAATGATGCGTTTGCGTTTGCGCCGTCCTTTTTGAGTTTCGGTTTCGGGGTCGGTGCTGATGACCGGCTTTTTCTTTTTGCGCTTTTCGGGCAGTTCTATTTTGCCTACCACCGTAGGGCCGGCAAGTTTTTTGGCCGTACCTCGGATGGTTTCGGACTCTTCTTTTTCTTTTTGTTTCCTCTGTGCCTCCGCCTTGATTTCCTCCGGGGTCTTCGGTTCTTCGACTTTTTCTTCCGTAGGTTTTTCTTCTGCAGGTTTTTCTTCAGACTTTTCTTCAGCTTTTTCCGCCTCTGCTTCCGCAGGTTTTACCTCTTCGGCAACACTTGCGGCCTTCTCAGCCTCTTCGGCCAGTTTCCTCGCCTTTTCTTCGGCTTCCTTCTTGTCTTTCTCCGCCTTCTCTGCTTCTCGCGCCTTTTTGTCCTTGTCCAAATCGATTTTGCCAACGACGCTTATTCCAGGTCTCCTTGCGGGGGGCGGGCCCGTGTCGATGTCGCCGCTTCCCGAGCCTTGAACGTTTTTGATGAGGATTTCCTCCTTATCGGCCTCGTCTTTTTTCGACTCCTTTTTGGTGACCTCCAAGGTTACGGTTTCGCGTTTGGCCGTTGACACGCCTACATGTCTCGATTTTTCCTTGAGTTCTTTCGAATCGGAAAATTCGTGTTTCAAGACATCATAAGCTTCGGCGTTGATCTTTGCATTGGGATTTGCTTCCACCTCGATCCCTTTGGTGCCCAGAAAATCCACCAAGGTCTGGAGACCTATGTTGAATTCTCGTGTGGCTTTGCTAAGTCTTACCGATTTATTTTTTTTTGGCATAAAGGTTACCTCAATTTCTGCGAAAGTATAAAATATGCACCATTAGGCGTTATTCCAACTCTTCACGCAGTATTTTCATTATTTGGTTAATCGTTTCTTCTTCAAGGTCGGTTCGGGCCACAAGGTCTTGTGCCGAGAGCTCCAAAACGCTGCGGGCGGTGTCGAGTCCGGCACCTTTCAATTCGTCGATGATCCAAGAGTCGATTTCATCGGCAAATTCCTCCAAGTCAACATCCTCTTCTTCGCTGTCGGAATCGCGGTATACGTCAATCTCGTAACCGGTGAGCCGGCCGGCGAGCTTGATGTTGTGTCCTCCCTTACCGATGGCCAAACTCACTTGGTCGGGCTTGAGAAAGACTTCGGCTTTGCCCGCTGCTTCATCGAGTTTGATCGAAGTGATTTTTGCGGGACTCAAAGCGCGTTGAATCATCAACTGCAAGTTGCTCGTGTAGTTGATGACATCGATATTTTCATTGCGCAGTTCGCGCACGATGCTGTGAATGCGAGACCCCTTCATTCCGACACAAGCTCCTACCGGGTCGATGCGGTCATCGTAGGATTCCACAGCCACTTTGGCGCGTTCCCCGGGTACGCGAACGATGTTTTTGATGGTGATCAACCCGTCAAACACTTCGGGTACTTCCATCTCGAACAAGCGCTCCAAAAATTCCGGTGCCGTACGAGACAGAATGACCATGGGATTGTTATTTCGCATTTCCACTTTGGACACAACGGCGCGCACCGTGTCGCCCTTTTTGAAATAGTCGGAGGGTATTTGTTCCTGCTTGGGCAAAATCAATTCGTTGCCTTCATCGTCGAGGAGCAATATCTCGCGCTTCCACACTTGATAAACTTCTCCGGTGATGATCTCGCCAACCCGCTGGCTGTACTTTTTGTACAAGCTGTCTTTTTCGAGCTCGATGATTTTCGAAACCAAGTTTTGTCGCATCGACAAGATGGCCCGACGCCCGAAGTGGTTGAGTTTGATCTCTTCGGTGGCTTCTTCGCCCACCTCAAAGTCCGGCTCTATCTTAATGGCCTCGGAGTATGATATCTGCGAGTTTTCGTCCTCTACTTCTCCGTCGTACACGATTTCGCGGTTCCTCCATATTTCCAAGTCACCCTCGTCGGGGTTGATGATAATGTCGAAATTCTCATCGGTGCCATGCATCTTGATGAGCATGTTTCGGAACACATCCTCCAATATGCGCATCATGGTCTCGCGGTCGATACTTTTGAAGTCTTTGAACTCCGCGAAGGATTCGAACAAGTTTACATCGCTCATGGCTGTTTATTTGAAATTGATTTTGACTTTCGCTTCTTTTATTTCGGGGTAAGACAACTCGTGGTCTTGTTCCACCCATATTTTCTTTTTCTTGCCTTCCACGCGCTCCTGGTGCCGCGTGTGAAGTTTGATGCCCGAGTCGTCGGCGGCCAAAAGGTCTCCTTCAATCTCGTGTCCATCGGCGAGTTTGACTTTCAATTGACGACCGATGTTCTTGATGTACTGCCGATAGTCGCGCAATGGTCTGTCCAAACCCGGCGAAGTGACCTTCAAGGAGAAATCCTCTTGTTCCCGATCGAGATTGTGCTCTATGCCGCGGCTGACGTCGATGCAATCTTCAATGGACACCGCGCCGGTACTTTCCAACTCTACGACGATGTTGTTGCCCGGCTTTATCTCCACCTCCAATATGTAATGATCCGTTCCTTCTATTCGGGCGTCAATCAAGCGTCGTATGAGATTTTCGGTAATCATGAACCACTAAATCGTCAATCGAAAAGAGGGGCCTTTGCCCCTCTAATTCCGTTGGTTTGTATTTAACCCGGCAAAAGTACGAAGAAACTTTCGATAATTCGCTACTTCCGATTATCGTCAATCACACGCGTTTGACGGCCATTTTTGTACTCGACCTTCATAATGACGTTGCCGCGCGGTGAATATGTTGTCGAAACCCCGTTTCGCACCCCGTTTTCATAATTTTCCACACGTTCCGGTTCACCGCCACGACGGTGGTATTCGATCATCCGGCCGTTTATTTTTCCATCGAGGTATTGCACCTCGCGTTGTTTGCCCCCTTCGGGAAAGAAATAAATCCATTTCCCTTCCGGTTTGCCGGCTGCATAATTGCCTTGTTCTTGAGGGATACCGTATTGGGAATATCGGCTGTACGGGCCATTCAGTTGACCGGCTTTGTACCAGGAATTCTCGTCCACCGCACCGTCGGGATGAAAGTATTTCCAATTCCCCGTTTTTTTGTCATCGCTCCACGCCCCTTGGTAATGCAGGGTTCCATCGGGGTACCAACCTTTCCAGGCACCATCTATTTTGCCGAGGTGAAAACTTCCCTCGTCTTTGGGTTTTCCGTTTTCGTACCATGATTTCCACACTCCTTCTTCCAAGTCATTGTTATACAGTCCCTCTTGCAGCTTCTGGCCCGATTCAAACCATGTCGTCCACGTGCCTTCGCGTCGGTTATTTGCATAGTTCCCTTTCCTCCACATCGATCCGTCGGGGTAGTGGAATGTCCATTCCCCTTGTTTGGCGTCATTTTTCCATTCTCCCGCAGTCTGTTCGGTGCCATCGGGATACCAATAAGTCCACGTGCCGTGCCTCTTATCGTTCACGAAAGGGCCCTCCATTTCTTTGTGGGCGCCGTCGCGATAAAAAGCCCATACCCCCTGTTTTTGCCCTGTGCCAAATTGGCCTTCAATGGCGGGATTGCCCGAAGCGAAATTCTCGACATAGGGTCCCGAAAGCGTATCGTCGTCGTATTCCGTCTTTTTCCACAGGACGCCCGACTCGAAATAATAGGCCCACTCGCCGTCTTTGAGCCCTCGTTTGTATTGCCCCTGCGTGCGCGGTGTTCCATCGGGGTATTGCGTGATCGACTCCCCGGTCATCCATCCATCGGTATAGGTTTCGCGGCTGCGGAGCACGCCGTTGTCGTACAGATCCTCCATCATGCCGTCACCGTTTTTCACGGTTTGCTCGCCTTCGGGAGTGTAAAATGACAGAAGTTTCACACTGTCCTCTTTCAGGTATTGCTCTTGCATTTTTACGATGGAGTCGGTGTACCAGATGGTCCAAGTCCCGGCTTTTCGGCCGTCTTCAAATTGGCCGAATTCCTTGGGCTTTCCCGTCATGTAATACGATTGGAGCACGCTGTCGGGCTTATTCCAGTCGAAGTATCCACGGGTATCCACGCGGCCGTTGGGGTAGTAGGTGATGACCGCTCCATCCAAGCGCCCCAAAGCGAAATTGGATTCTTCCTTGAGGGTACCGTCTTCGTAATAGTATTTCCACAGGCCGTGCTCCATTCCGGCGCGGTACATGCCCTCGCTGCGTTTCACCTTGCCTTGGGTATCCCAATAGTCTAAATATGGAGAGTCCTGCGCCGTGAGTGCGCCCGCCCAAAGGATGGCCAATAAGGCCAATAGCGTAATCTTGAAGTGTTTGATTGATGTCATGCGTTGTCGTAATGTTCGGTGAGCGGTTGTGCTTCGCCAAGTATAATATAATTCACGCTTTGATTTTTGTTTTGGGCGTGTCCCCGGCTTCAAACCTGTCAGGTTAACGTTCACTCGCCGGAAACCTGACAGGTTATCGACCGGGGTCGGCCTACCGCCTTTATCTCCCTCTGCCGGCGGGGCGTGGCGCAGCCGCGAGCCGAGCTTCTGCGGTCGCTGTCTCGCGGCGGCGCCATGCAACCCGCTCGCAGAGGGAGGATACCGGCGTCCGTCCTCACGCGGGATTCCAATCGTTTTCGAAGGCTTAATTCTAGGGAAACGGCACAGCCGGTGGAATATTGATTCTTGCGGAAGATTTTGAATTTGAGAATTGCGCGAGGGCGAAGGGCGGTACCACCTCGGCGGCAGAGGATAGGGGGCGCGGGTGGATGAGAGCGACTTTGGAAGCTCCTGATCCGCCCTGCGGCCCCTTGCCTCTGCCGACGGGGAGTATAGCCCGAAGACCGACCCGGCTTAAATATATAATGTGTGTATTCGGAAGCAAATCTGAATGGATGAGCGAGACCGGCAGGATGAATAAAAACCCAGGGGCGCGCCCAAAAGACTAAAATACTTTAAACTTCGGAAGCTTCGGAAGCCTTGGCGTCTTGCTCTCTGCGCTTTTTGGCTTTGGACGTGACGCGCAGCCATTTAGGCAAGATGACGGCGCCGATGAAGAGGTAGGGGTAATAGGAAATGAGCCGCCACAACAGTGCGAGTGCGCCTACCAGTCCGATGGGGATGAACTCCTTGAGAAAACCGGAAAACGCAAATTCGGCGATGCCGCTGCTGCCGGGGGTGGGACTGATGAGCATGATGACCCACATGACCAACTGGCGGGCGTATATGATGAGGTGGTCCGAGAAGGTGCTCGATAGCGCACTGTCGCTTGTGACGAAGGCGAGGATGAGAAAATTGACCACGAGGTAGCGGGCGGTCCACGAGACGTACGTCGCCGCGAAGGACTTGAGCCAGTAGCTCAGCGGCTCGCCCTTGAGTTCGATGCTGGTGGTGATGATGTCGTCGCCGGTCTCGATGACGCTGTATCTCCATCGGCGCAAAAGGGGTATGCGGAATATCTGAAGCAGGAGATATTTGAATCCACGCGGTATGAAAAACACGGCGATGAGGATGGAGGTGGTGAGCGCCACGATGAAAAAATACCCGATCCAGAATATGCCTTTCGTGCCGACTTCGACTCCAAATATGGAGCGCTGAAGGCTGACGGGGAACAGGGCATCGGGATTGACGGCGATGAGCACGATCAGCACCATGGTGATGTAAAACAACTCGTCGAGCAGGGCGGAAACCAAGACGATGGCGGTGCTTTTGCCCAGTTTGATGCCCTCGCGGTTGAGGATGAACATGGCTACGCCGGACCCGCCGACGACACTGGGCGTCAGTGCCGAAGCAAACTCCCAGAGCATGATGACCCGGAAGCTCTGCACCCAATTGAGGGCCTTGTGGGTGAGGATGCGGATGCGGTACATGTAGGCAAGGTCGCGCATGGCCATGGCCAGCAAGGCCATGATGATCCAAAGGGTGCTGTTCCACGTCCACTCGATGTCGCTCAGCGTGTCTTGGTAGGTGCGTATACTGTAGTCGCCTTGGCATTCGCCGACGTATTTGAATTCCTCTTCGTTGCCGAAATCAGGCATGTCGGCCCCATTGGGATTGACCCATGCATAGTCGCCACAGCCATCGCCGATCACTTCTTCAAATCGGGTGTCGGTGAGGTTGAGGTAGAGCAGAAATGCGGCGACTGCAAGTCCCAAAAAAACCGGAAGCACGATTTTTCGTGTGTTCAGCTTTTTGATGATGTCGGTTTCCTTTGGGAGCAAGGGTGGTGTGTTCGTGTGATCGTCCGGTCAAGCGCCGGTTAAAAATGGCGTTATCAGTTTGCAAAAGTAGGGTTTTGAACAGGATTGATCATGGAACGATGGAAGGATGACGGAAGATGTTTTATAGCTTCGTCGATCAAAACCATTTTCAATCCTTTCTACCTGCAAAGCCATGAAAACCTTGTACTACATTCCAAGCTGCGACACGTGCCGGAAAGCGATGAAGGCGATTGACCTCAAAGGAGTGCACCTGCGCGATATCAAAGCCGAACCGCTGACGGATGAGGAAGTGGATCGATTGGCGGGTAAAGCCGGCGGATACGAAGCCATCTTCAGCAAAAGCGCCCGCAAATATGCGCAGCTCGGTCTGAAAAACAAGAATTTGAGCGAATCGGATTACCGCGGATACATCCTTTCGGACTATACTTTTCTCAAGCGTCCGTTGATGGAGGATGGGAATGATATTCGGATGGGGAAGGATGTGGCGAAAGAGGGATGAGGGTGCGATGCGTATCGCTGTTTGGATGAGGTGGGCAAATTGAATGGACTATAGGGCGTAGCCTTAATTTCTAAATATGGCGAATGTGTGTTTGGTAAAGACCCGAGAAATATAGAGGGAGTGAAGATCACAAAATGAGGAAATGCCGGAGTTTTGCGAGGGGAAAGACTTATATTGGCGGTATACAGGAAAAAACTTTCTAATGGACTTGGACGATAAAGTATCCTCTGAAATCCGTGGAGTGGTAGTAGCGACGCGCGGTAGCGTGGTGGATATACTGTTTGAGCAGAACCTTCCTTCCATCAATGCAGTGGTGCGGACCGGCAGGAATTTGAAAATCATTCTTGAAGTGCAGATGCAACTGGACAACAAACACGTTCGCTGCATTGCGCTCAATCCAACCCAAGGGCTGGCGCGAGGAATGGAAGCCATATCCGTCAACGAGCCATTGACCGTGCCGGTGGGCGACGAGACACTGGGTCATATATTTGATGTTTTTGGAAATACGCTGGACGAATACTCCATGCCCCAAGGGGTTCCGCGGCGCAGCATCCACAATCCGCCGCCGGCGCTGACCAAGCGTTCCACGAGTTCCGAAGTTTTTGAAACCGGCATAAAGGCCATCGATGTATTGTTGCCATTGGAGCGCGGGGGCAAGGCCGGGCTGTTTGGAGGCGCCGGAGTGGGCAAAACGGTATTATTGACCGAGTTGATTCACAATATGGTGAAAATTCACAGCGGCGTCAGCATGTTTTGCGGCATAGGCGAGCGCAGCCGTGAGGGACTCGAATTGTACCATGAGATGAGGGATGCCGGCGTATTGAAGGACATGGTAATGATATTCGGTCAAATGAACGAGTTGCCGGGAGCGCGTTTCAGGGTAGGGCATGCCGCACTGACCATGGCGGAATATTTTCGCGATGATGCGCATAAAGACGTGCTGCTTCTGATAGACAATATTTTTCGCTTTATCCAGGCGGGCATGGAAGTGTCAGGCTTGTTGGGTCAAATGCCTTCAAGGCTTGGTTATCAACCGACCATGGGCACTGAATTGTCGGAATTACAGGAGCGGATAGCCAATACGGCAGCCGGCGCCATTACTTCCATACAGGCGGTATACGTGCCGGCGGATGACTTGACGGATCCCGCTGCCGTGCATACTTTTTCCCATTTGTCGGCATCGATTACCCTATCGAGAAAAAGAGCCGGAGAAGGCATGTACCCGGCCATTGACATACTGCAATCCGGTTCGAAAATGGCTACGCCAAGCGTTATTGGCGAACGGCATTACGAAATTGCACAGAGCATACGACAGACCTTGGCGCAGTACGAAGAGCTGAAAGACATTATCGCCATGCTCGGTTTGGAGCAGCTTTCGATCGAAGATCAAAATACGGTGAATCGATCGCGTCGACTGGAGCGGTTCCTCACACAACCCTTTTACACAACGGAACAATTTACGCAATACAAGGGAAAGAGTGTGAGCCTCAAGGATTCACTGGATGGGTGTGAACGCATATTGAATGATGAGTTTAAAGATTATCCGGAAAGTGATTTTTATATGATTGGGTCGATCGATGAAGTAAAAAGGAAGACACAAGTAAGTACTTGATTGTTTTTGAGTTGATTTGGAATAACCTCCGAAAGGGTGGGCGGCTCTCATCTTCAAATAGGAGACGGATGGAAGAAAACGGAATGTTTTTTCATGGATTTATACAAAGCACGGAAACCGGGCCAAACGAGGGCCATGGAAAAACCCGAAACCCCGGGGAAAATCCTACCTTCGTTATGGACTGCCATAATTCGGCCCGAAAGGGGCATCAAAAGAATGTCCAATTCCTCCGCGTATTAAAAGCCGGCTATGATGAATGGTTTGATGCGACTTAAAATCGTGCTTCCCTTTAAAGTGTTTGCAGACATAGAGAACGTGACAAAAGTTATTGTTGAAACTACTGCAGGCTCATATGGGATTCTACCTCGAAGACTCGACTGCACGGCGGCCTTGGTGCCGGGAATTTTGTCATACGAAACCCAAGGCGGCGAAGAGAAATATATCGCGGTAAACGAGGGTGTTTTGATAAAAGCAGGAGGGGAAGTATTGGTCTCCGTGCGCAACGCGATTGGAGATGCGCCACTTGGAAAACTTCGTACTTTAGTTGAAATGGAAATGTTGGAATTGGATGAAATAGAAACACAGGCCCGCAGTGTCATGGCAAAGTTGGAAACGGGCTTTATGCGGAATTTTCAAAAGCTAAGGAAGTAAGTGAAAGAAAAAGAGACACATCCCGATAATACACTCAGCGATTTGGTGGGTGATAAAGAAGAAAGGAAACTCCGGGCCCAACGCGATAAAAGCAGCGTATGGTCGGGTTTGGGATTGTTTGGGATGGTGGGTTGGTCAGTCGCCGTGCCAACCTTATTGGGCGCTGCACTTGGTATCTGGCTGGACAAGAACTACAAGGAAAGTTTTTCTTGGACGCTTAGCTTACTGTTGGTCGGTTTGATGCTCGGTTGTATAATCGCATGGAATTGGGTTCAAAAGGAAAACAAGGAAATACATAAAAAGAGCGAAGATGGAAACGAATGAGATTATGAGCCTGATTCCGTCGTTGTTTGCGGGAGTTGTTCTCGGCACGATATTTTTCGGCGGTCTCTGGTTTACAGTGCGTATTGGCTTGCGATCAAAAAAATCCGGTTTGATATTCGTTGGCAGTTTCATTCTGAGAACTGCAATTGTCCTGTTGGGGTTTTATTTTATGGGTGACGGGAATTGGAAGAAAATTCTGGTGTGTTTGGCAGGTTTTTTAATAGCGCGGTTAGTGATCTCGATCCTAACGCGAAAAGTTGGCAAACCAAACGCCTCATTAGCGGAGGATTATAGGCAATGAGGATCAGTCCTGACCAGAAAGTTTTTTGGGAGCACGGATTTATTCAAATAAATCTCACGATCGTGGTGACTTGGATCCTGATCCTTCTCCTTGTTATCGGCGCATGGCTTATTACCCGCAATCTGAAGTCGGAGATTAAAACCACCCGTTGGCAAAGTGTTTTGGAGATGCTGGTGCTTTTGATTCGCGATCAAATAAAAGAAGTGGGATTGAATAAACCCGAAAAATATATGGGCTTTATCGGAACCCTATTTGTTTTTATCGCATTTTCTAATTTATTGACGATAGTACCTTGGTACGAGGCGCCAACAGCCTCACTTTCCACGACTGTAGCACTGGCAATATGCGTCTTTATTTCAGTTCCCGTTTTTGGAATTGCTGAAGGAGGAATAAAGAGATACCTAAGTTCTTATCTTCAACCTAATTTCATTATGCTTCCTTTTAATATTATTAGCGAATTGTCTAGGACCCTTGCATTGGCAGTCAGATTATTTGGAAATATTATGAGCGGTGGATTAATTGCTACCGTTCTACTTTCCATTGCGCCTTTTTTCTTTCCAATGATTATGAGTGCTTTAGGAATGCTCACGGGAATGATACAGGCGTACATTTTTGCAATCTTGGCGACGGTTTATATAACGGCAGCTACGCAGGATGCGGGAGAAAAGAATAAAGAGCGAATAAAGAGCAAAGAATAAAGAGTAAAGAGGAAAGAACAGAGAGAAGAGAATAAAGAGTAAAGAATAAAGAGTAAAGAAAAAAATATAATATAGCTTAGGGGAATACGGATATTTAGATTGCTCAAAATCTAATATATCAAATCTCAAATCTATCCCGATAGCTATCGGGACTAAAATCTAAAAAATATGGATAGCGTAACAACAATCGCGGTAGCATCAATAATTACTGCAGGATTTACAACAGGTATCGGCAGTATGATGCCTGCTATAGGTGAAGGGAAAGCAGTTTCAAAAGCATTGGAATCCATTGCTCAACAACCTGATGCCGCACCAACAATCACCAGAACATTATTTGTGGGCTTGGCAATGATTGAATCGACGGCTATTTATTGTTTCGTG
>CAJDXB010000007.1_pt1 | contig 21757 bp, 20 predicted proteins | sample 7391691 | NCBI WGS metagenome assembly CAJDXB01 (sample SAMEA7055747, study PRJEB34461) | soil metagenome | biome: terrestrial ecosystem; feature: Peninsula; material: soil | place: Antarctica | collected 2016 | reverse complement strand
TTTTTTGGATCGGGGCAAAAGAATCGGATACGGACCCGGACAGACTGTGGGATTCTTGCTCTTGGAAGTCACCTACAGGTTTCAATCGATACTCACTGTCGAGGGGAAGCGTACAACCGCAGAACATTCCCGATTATCCACTACCAAACCAATCATCGTTCTTACATGGCATTCACGTTCTGCAATGAGACGATTTCTTCGAAGAACAATTAGTGAAGCGACTGAATACTTATGATAGGGTGCAAAGCACCTGAAATCCATCCTCGTTGAGAAGGACAGCCTCTTTGTCGAGCTTGCCAAAGTGCCTGTTTCGCTTTGACACTTCAGCCGGGATGGCTATCATTTCCATTTTATTGGTCCGCATATATTTGAGCGTTTGCTCCGAGAACCCTATTGAATAAGGTGCCTCTTGCTCCTCTACATAACGCCAAGAAATTCCCCTCTTATCTAGTGCCTTTTTGGCTTCGTCCATATTATTCTTTGTCTCTGATGAAAGCGGTTTCGCTTCCGAAACGATGGCATAAAGTACGATCTCGCCGTTTTCCGCCACAAGGTCCATCGCCATTTCAATTCCCGGAATATAGGAATCTTGATCGCTCGCCGGAATTAAAACCTTTTGATAGCCACCTTTCACCACCTTGCCATCTTTGCCCATGACGAGTGACGCTACGGGCAAAGACTTAACCAGTTTGTGAATGGCCGACCCAAAGGTTTTCAAACCAATCCCCGCGCTGCCGTGCGTGCCTGTGACAACCAAATCGGGATTTAGCCGCTTGGCGGTATTGGCAGCTTCTTTGTATAAATCACCGGAACAAATACAGGTTTCGACTTTAATGTCATGTTGTTTGGCTTTCAATAAATACGGTTCCAGCTCCCGGTCTACGGCTTCGTTGGAGTCCCGGTCCTTTTCTGAGAGGATATGACATACGGTGACCTTAGCTCCATCTTTGGCTGCTATGGCCAAAGCCTGCTCGAAAGCCAATGAGGTTACATCGGAAAAATCGGTAAAAACGAGAATATGGTTCATGGCATATGGATTGGTTAAGTGGCCGGCGCGTCCATTTCAGCGAGGTTTGAAAATTTGGTTTGGTCAAAAATAATCGAATTTCGCGAACAAAAAATCGTAATGGTAGAGAAGTCCAAGCGCAATCACGTTACCTCTTATGTGACATCGTGGGATACAGCGATTGGAATTGAAACAGGCGTTTCAGTTTCATTTTTAGTCCAACACAATGAGCACCCGATTACAACTTCCTTTAAATCCGATGATTAACAACTTTTAACCGGGCTTTACGGATACCGAGGCCTTTAATTGGGAATTTTGCGCACGATAGGTGGGAGCTTGGGTTTCGCAGCACTTCGTTGTGTGTGTAAACATTACCTTTGCGGTTTCAAAAAAGCTACCACCACATACACGGAAAATCTCTGAACAAAAGCCGTAAAAATAAATGGAACCATCACCACAGGAAATGCCCGAGATGAGAGCGACCGCCGGGACTTCGGACATCCAAGCACTGAATGACAAGATCAAAAGGGAAAGTGCTTTTGTCGAACTGATCAACCTGGAAATGGAGAAGGTCATCATCGGACAACGCGATATGGTCGATAAGTTGTTGATTGCTCTGCTAGCCGATGGTCACGTCTTGCTGGAAGGCGTTCCCGGGCTGGCAAAAACCCTCGCCATCAAGGCCCTATCGGGGTGCATCGACGTCGATTTCAGCCGTATACAGTTCACCCCCGACTTGCTGCCCGCCGATGTGGTGGGCACCATGATATACAACCCAAAAAACCAGGATTTCTTGATCAAGAGAGGTCCGATCTTCGCACACTTTGTATTGGCGGATGAGATCAACAGGGCTCCGGCAAAAGTGCAAAGCGCATTGCTCGAAGCCATGCAAGAACGTCAAGTGACCATCGGCAGCGAAACCTTCATCCTACCAGAGCCTTTCATGGTTTTGGCGACCCAGAACCCAATCGAACAGGAAGGAACCTACCCCCTGCCGGAAGCCCAAGTGGACCGATTTATGCTGAAGGTTGTGCTCGACTATCCGAAAAAGGATGAGGAAGGGCTGATCCTGCGCAGCAATGTGTCAACCACCCCCTTTCCCACGACGAAAAAAGTGGTCGACGCTGCCACCATCCTTAAAGCGCGTAAGGTGGTTCGCGAAGTGTACATGGATGAAAAGATCGAAAAGTACATCGTGGATTTGGTCTATTCGACACGGACTCCTCAAGATTATGGTCTGAACGACCTAAAAGGCTTGATAAGTTTTGGTGCCTCTCCGCGAGCGAGCATCAGCATGGCTTTGGCGGCAAAGGCCTACGCATTTCTCGATCACCGCGGATACGTCATCCCCGAAGACGTGCGTGCCGTGGCTCCTGACGTAATGAGGCATCGCATAGGATTGACCTACGAAGCCGAAGCGGAAAACGTGCACGTGGAGGAAGTGATCAACCGCGTAATCAATACCGTAGAAGTCCCCTAAGCATCGACTACATGGCTACCGACACGGCTGAACTGCTGAAAAAGGTCAGACGAATTGAACTGAAAACACGAGGTCTCACCAATCAAATATTCGGTGGGGAGTACCACTCGGCGTTCAAAGGCCGAGGTATGGCCTTCAGCGAAGTGCGCGAATACAGCCCGGGTGACGAGATCCGTACCATCGACTGGAACGTCACGGCACGGTTTGGGGTGCCTTACGTTAAAGTGTTCGAAGAAGAACGCGAACTTACGGTCATTCTTCTGGTCGACATTTCGGCGAGTGACTCTTTCGGCACACGCAACCGGGAAAAGAGCGATTTGATCACTGAAATATGTGCGGTATTGTCCTTTTCGGCGATTACGAACAATGACAAAATTGGAGTGATCTTCTTCACCGACCGTGTCGAGAAATTTATTCCACCCAAGAAAGGCAAATCGCATATTTTAAGGATTATCCGAGAGCTGCTTGAATTCCAACCCATTGGTACAGGCACGAATATCACCGAGGCCCTGCGGTATCTTAACAATGTGGTAAAAAAACGGAGCATCGCCTTCTTGCTCACTGACTTCATGGATGATCATTACGAGGAGGCCTTGAAGCCCGCCAGTCGCAAACACGACTTGGTGGCGCTGCACATCTATGACGAAAGCGAAGGACGGCTGCCCGATTTGGGCTTGGTCCCTTTCGTCGATCCCGAGTCCGGAGAGGAGCGGTGGGTCAACACCGGCTCGCGAAAAATGAGGGAAGCATACGAACATGAAGCTGCCGAGCGAATGTACCGGGCGGAATCAGCCTGTAAGCGTGCCGGAGTGGATCGCGCGGTAATCTCCACCCACGAATCTTATATAAACCCTTTAAGAACTCTCTTCGACAAGCGCTCTTCATGAACCGGTGGATGACCATATTATGTTTTGTCGCGACATTGATTTCAGGTGTGGCAATCGGTCAAACAGTTGACGCTACCATCGATCGCAATGAAATCCTTATCGGCGAACAAGCGGAAGTGCGCCTTTCGGTCAACTTCTCCAAAGACCAAATCCCCGAAGTGATTTTTCCACAAATTGCCGATACCCTCCTCGACAAAGTCGAGGTGTTGCGCTCGACGAGTATCGACACGCTCAAAACCGGCGCGGACGTAGCCAGCGCTCGGATGGAGAAAAAATTGTTCATCACCTGCTTCGACTCGGGCTACTACGCCATTCCGCCGTTTACTTTCATCGTGAACGGCGATACCCAATCGACCGAAGCGTTTTTGCTGGCAGTCCACACCGTAACCATCGACACAACGGCCGGGCCGAAAAGCATCAAAGACATATATGACGTCGTTGTAACTTGGGGGGACTATTTCGCAATTTACCAACCCTACATTTTGGGTGGGTTGGCCCTTTTGGTTGCCATACTTGTGGGTATTTGGTTCTTGCGCCGCAACCTCCGAAAACGACGTGAGCGACCGGCTCCCGAACCGGTGACACACTTGCGCCCCGCCGACGAAACCGCCCGCGAAGAGCTCGATCGAATCGAACGGGAAAAAATATATTCCCGTGGTCTGGTCAAGAGGTACCACACGGAGATCACCGATGTGATTCGCGATTATCTCGAAGCTGTCGCCGAAGTGCCCGCGCATGAACTCACCTCGCGGCAAATCATGCAGCGTCTGCGCTACTCGGGGTTGTCGGAACGAGAAACAGGGCGGTTGCGCGAAGTGCTCTACCGAGCCGACATGGTGAAATTTGCCCGCGAAGAACCGAGCGAGGACGAGAATGCGGGGTCCGTGCGTCAAGCACGTGAATTCGTCGAATCGACGGCGCCGCGATGGATGAACCCACAAAATGATGAGAATGAACCCGCAGCGTAAAACAGCGATCGTCTATGCCTTCTTGGCCATGGCTGTCGTGGCTTTGGGTTGGTTATACTATAAAGGCAAATACACCTTTGCCGCGCCGGTGATGTTCTGGCTTTTGCTCCTCATACCCATTCTGGCCATTTATGACATCTTAACCGGTGGCAGTCGAAAACCGCTTGTTAAACTTTCCTCTCTCGCTCAATTTCCCGATACCGCTTCATGGAAGGTGTCGGCCTTAGTGGGATTACCGCGCTTTTTGCGCTACCTCGGCATCGCCGCCCTCGTCTTGGCAGTGGCGCGGCCTCAATCCCGACTTAGCTGGCAAAACACCACCACCGAAGGTATAGATATCATCATTTCGATGGACATGTCGGCCTCGATGCTTGCCAAAGACTTTGAGCCCAATCGTTTGGAGGCTGCAAAGGATGTGGCCGCACAGTTTATCGAAGGCCGACCAAACGACCGTATCGGCTTAGTGGTCTACGAAGGTGAGGCATTCACCCAGTGTCCCTTGACCACGGATCACCGTGTATTGCTCAATCTCCTGAGCGAGATCAACACCGGTATGATCGAAGGCGGAACAGCCATCGGCATGGGCTTGGCCACGGCTGTAAACCGCCTACGTGAAAGCGATGCCAAGAGCCGCGTGGTAATCCTGCTTACCGACGGGGACAACAACGCCGGCTCCATCGCACCACTGACTGCGGCCGAAATAGCCAAAAGTTACGGTGTAAGGGTATATGCAATTGGCGTGGGCACCGAAGGACGCGCCTTGTCACCCGTCGCCATCTATCCCGATGGACGGTACAAATACGATTATGTCGATGTGAAAATAGACGAAAAGACCTTGAAGGAAATTGCGGCCATGACTGATGGCGCCTATTTCCGTGCCGTAGACCGACAGGGCTTGGCGCAGATATACAGTCAAATCGACAAACTGGAAAAAACAAAAATTAACGTTACCGAGCACAGCCAACGCTCAGAAGAGTTCTATCTTTTTGCGTGGATAGGCATAACTGTTCTCGCATTGGAATTTTTACTGAGATATCTGTTTTTGCGAACACTGACTTGATGCGAAAGGATTTCAAATACAAATTGGGCTACATGCTTTTGGCCGCCGCCATCCTCGAGGTTGTGATTTGGGGCCTGTTCTCCGTGGTCTACTTTGTGGTGATGGACACCTTGCCGGGTCTCCGTTGGGCAAATCCCGAACGATGGGTGCTGTTCTTGTCCGGCCCTGTGATGTTCGCGTTGTTCGCTTTATCCATCGGCTCGCGAAACCGGCGATTGAACCTCTTGGCCGATCCCCACCTCCTCGGCAGGTTGGTGACCGACATTTCCAGCGTCAACACCGCAGTGAAATACCTCTTGTGGCGTTTGGCGGCAGCCTTTTTGATCACGGCTCTAATCAATCCCCAACTCGGCTCGAAGATGGCCGAGGCCAAAGTGCGCGGCATCGATATCATGCTCGCCATGGATGTGTCCAACAGCATGATGGCCGAAGACTTGTCTCCCAACCGACTGACCCGGGCCAAACGCGCAATCGAACGAATGATCGACGAGCTTCACGGCGATAGAATCGGCATCGTGGTCTTTGCCGGCCAACCCTTCGTGCAGTTGCCCATCACGACGGATTATTCGGCGGCAAAACTCTTTTTGTCCACCATAGACACCGACATCGTACCGGTACAAGGTACCGACATCGGTTCAGCGATCGACTTGAGCGCCGAAAGTTTCGATGACCACAGCCAAGCACAGAAAGTCCTTGTAGTGATCACGGATGGAGAAAATCACGAAGAAGACGCCGTGAAAGCCGCCCGCGATGCCGCCAAAAAAGGCATTAAAGTATACACCATCGGCATGGGCTCGGCTGAGGGCGCGCCAATTCCGCGTTACAACGGATCCGTGAGGACGGGATTCCGAACCGACCGCGATGGGAATGTGGTAGTGACCAAACTCAACGAAGATATGCTTCGCCAAATCGCCGATGCCGGCAACGGCACATACGTCCGAGCCTCCAATGCGGAGATGGGCCTGACTCCCCTATTGGATGAACTCAACCGGTTGGAGAAGACCGATTTTGGCACGGTGGCTTATAGCGAGTACGAAGACCGTTTTCAGATATTCCTCATCTTGGGTTTGGCCTGTTTGGTTTTGGAAGCGCTTTTGCGAGAAAGTAGAGGCCGTCTGGCCAAACGCGTCAAAATTTTTGATTGATCAACATGCGAAATCCATTGAAATACTTTTTATTGGTTGCGGTTATTTTATCGCCATTGATCTCCGCTGCCCAGGAAGAAAAACTCGATACCAAAAAGGGAAATGAGCAATACCGAAGCGGACGATACGACGAGGCCATTTCGGAATATACCGAAGCCTTGAAAAAGAACCCCGATTACGCCCAAGCCCTGTTCAATACCGGCAACGCCTTGCTGGAAAAGTCACGGAGGCTTTTTGAAAAAGCAGACGCGATGCAAGACCCCAATGAAAAGAAAAAAATGATGGAAGAGGCCAAGCAGGTCAGTGAGAAAGCCGCAACGCAATACGCTGCCGTAGCCAACTCCTCCAAAACACGCGAAGAGAAAAACAAATCGAACTACAATTTAGGCAATGCGCGGTTGTACGGCGGCGAGTTCGAAAAGAGCATTGAAGCCTATAAGGAAGCCCTGAGAAACGACCCCGCGGACGACGATGCCCGATATAACCTCGCCTATGCCCAACACTTGTTGGAACGGAATAAAAACCAAAGCCAACAAAATAAGCAAGACCGGGATCAACAGCAAAACCAAGACAAGAAAGACCAAAAAGACCAAAAAGATCAACAAGACCAACAGCAAGACCAAAATCAACAAGACAAGGAACAAAACGAACAACAGCAGCCTCAACAACCGGAAGAATTGACGCAGGAAGAGGCCGACAAATTGCTCCAGACGCTATCGCGGCAAGAGAAAGACCTGCAAGAGGAATTGAAAAAGAACAAACACAAAGCGGTAAGGGTAAAGATTGAAAAAGACTGGTAAACATATTTGGTTGGTCGCAATGGCGTGGTTGTGTACCGTTATGGCATCGGCACAGGACCCGGTCTTCACGGCGAGCGTGGACAAAAACCCCGTGTCGGTCGACGACGTGTTTTCGTTGGAACTCACCTTGGAAAATGCCCGAGGCAACATCACGGCGCCCGACCTCAGCCAATTCACCGTCGTCTTCGGCCCATCGCGTTCTTCGAGTGTCCGCATCATCAATGGCGAGCAATCGAGTACCATGAGTTTGACTTACACAATGCGTCCTAAAACGACCGGGACTTTCGAAATCGGCATCGCCAAAGCCATGGTCAACGGAAAGGTATTGACCTCTTCACCCATTGAACTTCAAGTCATCAAAGGTGCCTCGACCTCTTCGACGCCGAGCCCGCCGAGCGCCCCGCGTGAGCAAGCGCGGCCGGCCGGCGACAAAAACTTGATGGTGCGCATTCAATTATCAAAGCACCGCGCTTACAAAGGCGAAGGTATCGTAGCCACCTACATATTGCTCAGTCGTTACCCCAACATCGATTTGGGCGATGTCGAGTTTCCGACACTCAATGGGTTTTGGAGCGAAAACGTCAAAACCGATCAGACTTCGTGGGAGCGCGACTTGGAAACGGTGGATGGCGTGGCATACCGCAAAGCCATTTTACGTCGACAAGTTTTGTTCCCCCAACGCGCCGGCACTTTGAAGATCGACGCCTTCACCCTTGCCGGCCGTGTGAACCGCAGTTTCTTCAATCCCGGTACTGAGATAAATGTGCGCAGCAATGCACCTGCTATTGAAGTGCTTCCCCTACCCGACCCCGAACCGAGGTCATTTGACGGCGCTGTGGGAACCTTCACCATTACCGCTGAAATCGACCGCCAAGAGCTGTCCGCCAATGAGGCAATCAATCTCAAACTCACGATTTCCGGCCGCGGCAACCTCAATTTGATCACCGCCCCAAAAATCGATTTCCCCGAAGATTTCGAAACTTATGACCCGGAGACCACCGATCGCATCTCGATAGGCGCAGGAGGCGTCCGAGGCACCCGCACGTATCACTACCTCGCCATTCCACGATACGCCGGTACCTACGAAATTCCCGAGATCAAATTCACTTATTTCGATCCGGACAAAGGTCAATTCGTTACGGAAGCCAATGGCCCGTACAACATCAAAGTGGCTGATGCCGGAGGCTTGGTGCCCGGTCCCGGGGCGCCCATCGCCAAAAGCCGCGTAGAAACAAGAGGCACCGATGTGCGCTACATCATCACCGATTCAAGCTCTTTGACGCCGCGCGGCAAAATATTTTTCGGCACCGGATTCTACTGGTTCGCATTGATCGCACCCATTGTCATCTTTTTGGGATTTGTTGTGTTCCATCGACGACAAGCGGAGCTCGCCGGAGATGTGGTGGGCCGAAAACGACGCCGTGCCAAACGCATTGCCAAACAACGTCTGAAAGCCGCTGACCAAGCCTTAAAAGTTGGAGCGGGCAAAGACTTTTACGCCGAGGTGTTCCGCGCCTTATTCGGGTATTTGGGCGATAAGATGAACATCGCCCCGGGCGAGCTCAGCAAAGTGACCATTGCGGCCGAGCTCCACGGCCGAGACGTCAATGAGGCCACCATCGAAGAAGTGCTGCACGTGATCACGACCGCCGAGCAAGCGCGCTTTTCACCCACCGGCCAAACCGCCGACGAGCTGTTTTACCGAAGGACCGTTTCACTGATTGAAAAACTCGAGGAGGTTATCCGATGAATCATTTAAAAAACATCCTCCTGGCGATCTTACTGGCATTTCCCTTCGCGGCTATGCCACAAAGCCTTGACGGATCAGACGCAGCCACAGACTCCGCCCAAGTGCGTGTCGACCAACCGATTGGTGATATTCAATCCGCACCATATACCGCCGTGCCGGCGAGCGCCATAGAGGAATTCGAACTCGGCAACGACGCCTACCGACAAGGTGATTATGAAACGGCGCTCGACCATTACCTCCTCGCCGAACCCCAACTCGAAGGCCTCGCGATAAACTACAACCTGGGAAACGCCTATTTCAAACTCGGCCAAATTCCCGAAAGCATCCTGCATTACGAGCGGGCCTTAAAATTTGATCCCGCCAATTCCGACGTATTGTACAATCTTTCGCTCACGGACGAACTCATCGCCGATCGCATCGAATCGCTGCCACAAAGTCGGTTCAGCCGTGAGTGGGAAAGTTTTCGCTACGAGACCGGACCGGATGGTTGGGCGTGGATTTCCATCGGGTGGTCCGTGCTCTCAGCGGCACTTCTCCTGTTGTTTTTCCTGGCCCGCGGCAAGGGATGGCGTCGGTTGGGGTTCTTCGCCGGACTCATCGCGGCGGCACTGGCCATCGGATCTTTTACCCTTGCTCGCTCAGCCGAAAACTACCGATATTCCGAGCACGCCGCCATCGTTTTTTCACAAAAGGTGGACGTCAAAAGCGAACCGCGAGGAGGCAGCATCAATGTCTTCACGCTGCATTCGGGCACCAAAATCCGCATCCTCAGCAAACAAGGTGAATGGTACGAAGTGCAAATAGCCAGCGGTGATCGGGGGTGGATGCATCAAAATGAGTTGGTAATTATCTAACCCTCTCTCGGATTATTTAATTCCTGTTTCCATTTCATGCTTTGGGCGTATCCCCGGCGGTATTTCAGTTGCTCGATGGACTGAAAAAAACGACTCCACCATACCGCAATTCGGTAATTTCACCTCCAATTCGCCGGGGTCGGTCTACCGGCTATATCCACGACACCGCGCGGTGGGAGCCGTTTGCCGATCGTGGAGCTTCTACGGTCGCTCACGTTCGGCTACGCCTACCACACCGCGCCATGCCGTGGGATGCCGCCGTCCGCCCTTACGCAAACAACCGTCATTCTCAATACCGATCAATTCCCGATTTCATAGATTTCGTCCGCAAAAAACCAAACAATATGAAAGCAGTTTTAACCATCGCACTTCTGATTTTGAGCAATACTTTCATGACCATCGCATGGTACGGCCATTTGAAATTTTCCGAATGGAAGATGTTCAGCAAATTGGGGTTGTTTTCCATCGTGTTGATTAGTTGGGGCATCGCACTCTTCGAATACATGTTTCAAGTTCCGGCAAACAGAATTGGATACCATGAGAACGGCGGCCCATTTTCCCTCATTCAATTAAAAGTAATTCAGGAGGTCATTACCTTACTCGTTTTTGCAGGATTTACTTTGATCGTTTTCAAAACCGAAACCTTCAGGCCCAACCATATATTATCCTTCGTGTTTTTGGTCTTGGCCGTTTATTTCATGTTCAAGAAATAATGGGCTTCCCAAAAAACTTATCGTTTGTCGATCTAAAACTCAATCACCACTCCCAAAGTCGGCAATACCGTCCCCGATGTATTGGGGATGGTCGTTAACAAATACCGGGAAGGGTCTTCGGGGTCGGTTATCGGCATTTCGTCGGTACCTCGCACCACATCGAGATAGGGGGCAAATTCCGTTGAGGCATTGGTCAGGTTCTCGATATCAAAATACAGGTTGAGACTCCAGTTCTCGAAGTAGAATTTTTTGTCCACCCGCAAGTCCAATTGGTAAAATACCGAAGTCCGCTCTGTATTGAGCCGATCATAATCGGGCACCGCACCTCCCGTCACCGCCCATACATCCTTCAATGCGGTTGTCGAACGATCGGCCGGCGTATATGGCATTCCACCGAGGAGGCGAAACCGCGTTCCCACCTCCCAATTCTTGGGCAGCATTTTTCCGGCCGTTAGGCTCAATATATAGCGGTTGTCCCAACTTGAGGGAAGGTATTCATCGGTTTGATTGGTAAACTCACTCCGAACCAAAGTAAGGGCAGCAATGCCGAACAAACCATTGTAGAGTTTGCGTTGCACCAGAAATTCCAATCCGTAGGCGCGGCCACGTCCCGTGGAGCTGACCGGCTCGTTCCCAATCACCCCGTAATCGGCTCCCAGGTTGGCCAAGCTCACACCTGTGCGCAGCGAAACCGGATACCGATGGTATTTCTTATAGAATCCTTCGACGGAAATTTTGGTGTTTTTCGGTAAAATGTATTTCAGTCCCGTCACATAGTGATCGCTGCGGATGTATTCCGTACCGTTGACCTTATTGACCAATGCGCCGGAATTGTCGCGGTAGCCCAAAATCGTGTACGCCGGAAGCTGATGGTACCTGCCGACATTGGCACTGATCGAAAGCGAAGGAGTCAAGGCATAAGAAGCGGATATGCGGGGGGAAAATTGATCCAAGGGTTGATTCATTGAAGGTGCAAAATCATTCCAATCGCTACGTACTCCAGCCGAGACTAAAAGTCGTTGGTCATAAAAACCACGACCTATTTGACCAAATACCGAAAAGCGCAAAAAGTCTATTCTAGAATCAAAATCGATGGGCACGACTGCGGAATCGGTAGGGACGAAACCCCGCGTGGCATTCGTGTACGTCACACCACCCAATCCCATTCCCGCAAAGTATTTCCACTCTCCCGAGCGCCGATGGTATTCATACCTGAAATTATTTTCGATTTCCTCCGACCGGTAATCGAGTACCTTATCGTCGGACATAGATCCGGATGCATCCTTTGTGGTGGTGTTGTTCAGGTGACTGCGACTTGCAACCAAGGACTGCCGGCCTTTGGCAAAATAGTTCTTGTAATGGGCGCCAACCGTATAATTCCATTGCTCGTTGATCGGTAAATTATCGAGGAGGTATTGCGCAGTGCGTTTTTCGGTCTCTCCATTGGCGCTTTCGACCGCAGCGGCGTTGAGCTTGAAAGTATCATAAGCACCCAGTCCAATTACGGTCAACTCATTGCGTTGATTGAATCGGTGCGACACCTTAAATTGGGCATCGTTGTACGTGGGTAAAAAAGGCAGGCCCAGCGCATCGAAAAGAAATTGAAGATACGACCGGCGAGCGGAAAAGAGAAAAGTGGTTTTGGGGCTCAGCGGACCGTCCAGAGTGAGCCCCAAGTCCGAAGCTCCAAGCGTGATCTGTGTTCGCAATTCTTCCGTGTTGCCGTCCTTCTGATCGAATTCGAGCACTGCACTCAAGGCATTTTCGCGGTTGGCCGGGAAAGCGCCGGAATAAAAATCCACGCGCTTTATGAAATCGACATTGATGATTCCAATCGGCCCGCCTGAAGATCCTTGGGTGGAAAAGTGGTTGATGACCGGCACCTCGATACCGTCCAAATAAAAAGCGTTTTCATTGGGTGCGCCACCGCGGATGATGATGTCATTGCGAAAAGACAGCGACGAAGCCACTCCGGGCAGTACCTGCATGGCGCGGGATATATCGCGATTGCCTCCCGGGTTGCGCCTGATTTCGTCCGCACCGATCTCCTGGAGTGAAACGGGACTCTCCAAATCACGATCAAAAGGTGCCGCCTTGATTTCGACCGTTTGGAGATTTGTGGTGGTGGGTGCCATGGGAATATCGAGGCGGGAACTTCGTCCCGGTAATACCTGCACTTCGAAAATGGTCTTTGAGCGGTAGCCTACGAAGCCCGCCAAAACATTGTAGACTCCCGGTGCCAGCCCATTGATGGAATAATTTCCCATCGTGTCCGTTACTGCGCCGAGTGAGGAATTTTGAATGGCTACGTTGGCGAATGGAAGTGGTTCATTGTTTTCCGCGTCGTATACGCGCCCGGTGATTCGTCCCTCTTGGGCACTTGAAGCAAACGCCAACAGAAATACGCCTATGAATGTGAAGATTAATCTCATACGGTATGCTCTCCTGCTCGAGATTGCTCATCGGGTTTGAAAATGCAGGCATTTAAAATGCCGAAAGGTACCATCATTTTACTCCACATCGGTGATGAAAAAGTGGAGATTTTTGGATTTTCATCGCACAAGAAATTCATGTCCGTATTTTTAGGACCGTACCATAAACTCGAAATAGAGACCTGGAATCCGCGGAAATGTAAAACCGCATTTCTTGTGCTGTTGTTGGCAAGCGTGAGGGACTGTAGCGGCATCCTTTTGCCTTGGCCGGTGCGTGGGGCCGCGGCCGAAATACAGCGACCGTGGAAGCTCGTATTTTCGGCCTTGCGGCCCCCGCCGGCCAAGCAAAAGATACAGCGGAAGGCCCGGCCCCGGCCCGCCCGCAGGGGCCGGGGATACGCCCAAAAAAATTAGAGTAGCTGAATCATTCTCGTAAAAATTGGGGAACTTTAACAAGTTTTCCTATATTGCTGCCGAGTTTCAGACGAAAACATCCTAAAATGATAACATGCAATCACCGGCGCACCGATAAATGGATCGTTGTCTTTGCGACCGGTTCAATTAAAATTACCGTTCGAATGTTACTTTTATTCCTTGTCGTTCTAACGACGGGATGTGGTCCCTCGGTGAAATCGGCCATGCTTTCGAGCGGCCCTTCCATTTCACCCACTGTGGAAGTCCAAGTCATTCCGCTGTACAAATTGATACCGGAAGACGCGATCCTTTTGGGCTCCGTGAAGGTAGGCGATACGGGTTTCTCCATGAATTGCAATTACGAAACCGTCATAGAACGCGCCAAACTAGAGGCGCGAAAACATGGGGGGAACGCCATAAAATTGACCAAACACGTCACGCCCGACATCCTCAGCTCTTGCCACCGAATTGAGGCAAGTATCTTGTCTATTCCAACACCCGGAACCCAATAAACACTACTTCCATGTCCCTCAGCTAATTCCCAAGCCATGTCAAAAAAACTCTTCATCGCCTCCGCATTCTTCTCGTTTTTGCTGTGCGCCCCAATCGTCGCTCAAGGTCAAGACTTGATCGTAACGAACACAGGAGATTCACTCAATGTATTCATCACCAAGGAAAAAAACGACTACGTCTATTTTATCGTGGAGAGTGAAGGCACCGGGGAGCGGGTGAATTCTTTGATGGCCACGTCCGATATAAAATCTATGGTGCGTGATCACTATTTGACGCCGGTAGTGTCCAAAGAGGTGGCACAAGCCCATGATCGATCCGGCCTGCGCGTCGGTGTGCAAGGCGGATATAGCCGACGTATGGCATCTTCGCCCGATGGGTTGAACGATGAAGGCCGAGCATATTACAACGAATTGAAAAACGGATACACCTATAGCGGCGACTTCACTTATTATTTCAACGAGAGGTCGGGCATAGGCGTGAGCGCCAACATGTACCGTTCAAAAGCGGGTGCAACCGTGATGATTGAAGAAGAAAATTCCTCGGGCCAACCCTCTTACCACTCCGCACAAATAAATGATGACGTGTCGATCCTGTACATCGGTCCCTTTTACTCCATGAGGTTTTACAATTGGAACTACGAAAACTTCGGTTGGATGCGGTTTGGCGTCGGATACAATCGGTATAAAAATAATTTCCAATTGTTTGATGAGTTGATTTTCCCATTCACCATGACGTCCGAAACTTTTGGCATCTCCATTGAATTTGGATACGACTTGAGGGTATCCGAAAATATCGCTTTAGGATTTGGCATCGGCATAAACAGTGGTGTTCTCACAGAAGTCGTGTATGATTATCCCGACGGTTCGAGCGAAACCATAAAACTTGAATCCGACGAGTACGAAGGCCTGGGACGCATCGATTTTACAATTGGGTTGAGGTTTCTTCAATAGTAGCGCACCCGCGCGTCATCCCGTCAAGCATTTGAACGCGCGAAAACGCAATGAAGGAATCCCAAATTCAAATTCCAATCATTGGAATCAACGGTATATTTTCCTTTCGTTGAGAGCTTGTTGAAACTTTCGCGCGTTGCGGTTGTGTTCCGACAAACCCCCGGCGAAGGCGTGGTATCCCGAGAAGTCGGCTTTCGCACACATGTAGAGGTAGTCATTGTCCACGGCGTTGAGCACGGCGTCAATGGACTGTTTGGAAGGTACGTTGATCGGTCCCGGGGGCAAGCCGGCGTGCAGATAGGTATTGTAAGGACTCGCAGTGGCCAAGTGAACGGTCAAGACTCGGTTTATGCCAAAGTCGCCCAAGGCATACACCACCGTTGGGTCACTTTGGAGTTTCATGCCGCGGCGCAAACGGTTTAAGTAAAGACCTGCAATTATCGGTCGTTCGTCAGGATGCAATTGCTGCTCGGCTTGAACGATGGAAGCCAGGGTGGCAATTTCGGTTTGAGACAATCCCAGCTTTCCCGCTTTTTGTTTTCGGTCATCGGTCCAAAAACGTCGGTATTCTTCGGCCATGCGCTCGATGAATTCGTCGGCATCGGTATCCCACTCCATGCGGTAAGTGTCGGGCAGGAACATTCCGAGAAAAGTTGAAGGGCCAAATCCATATTTACTTTCCACTTCGGGATTTTGGAGACGTTGGGCCAAGGACGTGGAATCGGCCTCGATGTTTTTGGCGGCCTTGCCGGCCAATTCGGCCAATGTGCGCGCGGAGGTAAATGTCACCACCACTTCTTCCTCGCCATTGCCATAGCGGAGGTGATCGATCAGATCATTGAGGCTCATGTCCTTGGCTAAGGTATACTTGCCCGGTACCACCCGGTCGCCGTTGTAATTTTTTTTCTCCATCAACCACCGCAGTGGCTTTTCCCGTTTGACGTAATTGGAATCTACCAATTGACGGTACACCTGTTCGGCATTTGCACCCGATGGGATATAAAAGGCGACGTTTTCACGATCGTGGAGATCTAGCGCCGGGCCGAAAAACGTGCGGTACGCAATTCCGCCCAAAACCAATGCCGCCACGATGATGATACCCAGGACGATTACAAGAACTTTACCTTTATTGCCGCTCACCTCTTTATTGACTTTCAATTTTCTGCATGAACACTTCATCGACGAAGGCGCCATCTGTCAAATTCCAATCGCGCTTTACGCCGACGCGTTCAAACCCGAATTTTTCAAACAACAACAAGCTCGGCTTATTGTCCACGGCCACTTGGCAATACAATTGATGAAACCCGAGCGTTCCAAAAGCATAGGGCAAGAGGAGCTCCAAGGTTTGGGTTCCTATGCCACGTCCCCTTTCGGCGGGGTCACCGATTAAAATTCCAACTCCCGCTCGGCGATTTTTAAAATCACAGTCGTAAAGGTCCACGGCACCGAGCGGTGTGGGATTTTCAGTACGCTCGATCAAAAGGCGCAATTGCTTGTCGGCATAGATGTCCGTAATGGAATTGACATAGTCCGTCAATATCTTATGCGAGTAAGGCACGGAAGAATTGGACACGCGCCGCACTTCGGGGTCGTTTTCCCAGCGATACAAAGTGTCGACGTCGGACGGTTCGAGTGCCCGCAAGGTGATATGTTGGTTTCTAAGCATGGAAAACTCCCGAAAATACGTGTTTGGTTGGACCGCTCAACCAAAGGTTTGAAAATGCCCCTTTGCCCCGGTCAAACTCCACGGTCAATATACCCCCCGGGGCCTGCAGAATGATTTTATTTGGGATATCGTACTTCAAGGCGATGGCCAAAGCCGCAGCCGTTGCCCCGGTCCCGCATGACAAAGTCTCGGCTTCGACCCCGCGCTCATAGGTTCTCATACGTTGAATGCCTGAAGAATCGACGGATACGAAGTTGACATTTACCCCGTTGATCGTTTCAAAATCGGGGTGATATCGCAAATCCCGGCCAAGATTGATGACGTCCACTTGATCGACGTCTTCTACGAAGATCACCAAATGGGGCGAGCCGGTATCGACGAATATTCCGCCATGGCTTTCTTCCCACCGGCCCACATCGGCCATGGATACGCCGATCACCCCGTCCACCACTCGGTATTCGTGCAAGCCATCAGTGGTTAGCAGGTTCCCGAAGTCACCGGCCAAATCCAAACGTCGAGCAAAATCTACCGCACAGCGACTTCCATTGCCACAAAGACTTCGCGAGCCGTCAGGATTGAAGAATATCATTTCGAAATCACTTTCGTCTGACACGCGAATCAACATCAATCCATCGGAACCCACGCCCAACCGCCGGTGGCAAATCAACCGCACGAGGTCGAGATTGTCGACGTCGAAGTGGTTGCCTCGGTCATCGATCACCACGAAATCGTTTCCCGCACCGTGATATTTTTCAAAGGCTATCGACAAGAGAAATTAAATATCGTGTCAGAGTGGAGTCACTGACGGATTCGAAATTTCGAGGAGCGGAGGTTTCGTGCAATTCATAAACGCGCCGATCGATGGAGAAATAATATTCTTCGAGGTAGTAATAGAGTTGAATATCGGACTTGGGATCCACTCCATACACCAAAAGTTTGCGCACGTTGAATTTATATCCGCGAAAATTGACGGGTGACAACCACCGCTCGACGATGATGTGTTCCGGAGGCGTCTCCGGCCGGATGGACATCTTGCGCTCCACCAGTAGGAGTATCGAGTCGTGGGCCGTCGCCGGGCCGGGAGACAGCAGTCGAACTACATCGGCCCTGTCCATGCGTTCGGTCAGCACGTGATCCGAGGGATCTTCAGTCCCGTATTCTCCCTCCCACTCCATGTCAACATCCGTCTCATCCTCAGCATCACCGATGTCCTCAGATTTGTCTTTCGCATCGGCGCCGTCAACCTGATCCTCATCCTCATCCGGTGATTCATCGACTTGCGCATCAAAATCATCTTCCACGAAACGTCCGGAATCAGAAGGTTCTTCAATCACAGCCGACCATGCGGAGTCGGGCGAACTCCAGTCCACTGCCAAAGTGTCAATCTCGACGCTGTCTGCATCAGAGGAGAGGGAATCTTGACTTGTGGCCGGTGACTCCAGATTCTTTTTATCTTTCTTTTTTGAACGGGCTTGGTTATGAACGGCATCACGCCATTTAGAACCTTCATCGGCACCCGATGGATTGCATGCCGGCACTGCGGTAAGCAGAACCGATAACACGAATAAACCGACAAATCGTTGCAAGTAATTATCTTGGGGTATCTTGGTATGTAAATTGATGGGTATCGGGCAGTTGAAGACGTTGAATGGTTAACACAGATTAACATGACAAAGGTAAGAAAATGACCGCTACGATGGTTTAATATTCGCTTCGGCATATTCACAATCAAGTCTTCAACTTACTTTAAAAACAAACAGAATGAAACGACTCATCAGAACCTTGGTCGTGGCGCTGATCGGTGGTGCGGCCTCATTGGGACTTTATATTGCACTGGTCCAATCGCCCTCATCGATGAACGACTCGAGCGGGGAACCGCATTTTCAGTTCACCAATTTCAACCGTTCGCCTTCCGTGCCCTTGGAAAGCATGGATTTTGTGGACGCAGCGGCCAAATCGGTCAACGCCGTGGTTCACGTCAAAACAGTATTTCAAGCCCAGCAGTATTACAATCCCTGGAGCCGGTTTTTCGGTGGGCAACCCTATGAAAATCGCCAACAGCGAGGCTCCGGTTCAGGCGTCATCATCAGCGACAACGGATACATCGTCACCAATAACCACGTGATCGACAACGCCGCCCAAATCGAAGTGGTGACCAACGACAACCGAACTTTTACGGCCGAGCTGATCGGGCGCGACCCCGGAACGGATCTGGCCCTTTTGAAAATAGATGCCGATCACTTGCCTTCCATCGTACTGGGCGACAGCGATCATCTTCAAGTTGGAGAGTGGGTGCTCGCCGTGGGCAATCCATTCAACCTGACGTCGACCGTTACGGCGGGCATCGTCAGCGCCAAAGCGCGAAACATCAACATACTGGATTACAACCCCGCCGCCGATGAATTTCCCTTGGAATCTTTTATTCAAACCGATGCCGCGGTCAACCCCGGCAACAGCGGTGGCGCTTTGGTAAATGGACGCGGTGAACTGGTCGGCATCAATACGGCCATCGCGTCGATGACCGGGTCATACAGTGGATACAGTTTTGCCATTCCGGTCAGCATCGTTCAAAAAGTCACGGCCGATCTTTTGGAATTCGGTGAAGTACAACGGGCCTACATCGGTGTAAACATTAGCAATATCGATGGTGTTGTGAAAGAAGAATTGGGCCTGAGCGTTTCTCGAGGCGCACTCGTACGCGGACTGCTCGACGGAGGAGCCGCATCGGATGCGGGAATTCGCGAAGGTGACATCATCGTAGGCGTGGAAGACATCGCCGTGGGAGATGTTACACAGCTTCAGGAACAAGTTGGCAAATACCGCCCGGGCGATAAAGTCAACGTCGACGTGCTTCGAAATGGGGACAAAAAAACTTTTATCCTGACCCTGCGCGATCGACAAGGCCGAACCGAACCGAGTAAAACTATGAAAAGCAAACCGGTGGAGGTGGAATACATCTACGGTGCGCAATTCACGCCCTTGACCAATGAAGAGAAATTGGAATTGAACATTGCGAATGGAGTTAAAATAACGGATATTACCAACGGCAAATTCAAAAGCGCAGGCCTAACCAAAGGATTTGTGATTACACAAATCGACAAAAAACCGGTCTCGTCGCCTGAAGATGTCAAACGAATACTCCAAGACAAAACCGGCGGAGTGCTTGTTGAGGGTTATCACCCAAATGGCACCCCCGACTATTACGGTTTTGGAGTATGACCTGACCGAATGATTTTCGATTCACAATAAAACTTGGGAGATATTTCAACGACAGAAACCGTAAACATCGATTCATCTCAATTCATGGATATCTCGAGTTTGTTTTGAATTTCGGAAAACGGCCGGTTCTCTACCCGCCGTTTTCTTTGATTATCACTAAGTAAGAGAGCAAATAATAAAATTGGTAAATCGCCCCTGTTGCAGTACCTTTGCGGCGCGATTTCCACCCATTGTCAAACCTAATTCAGCGAAAGGAAAATGAGACAGCTAAAGATCACCAAAAGTATTACCAACCGCGAGAGCCAATCGCTTGACAAGTACCTGCAGGAAATCGGAAGAGAAGATCTGATCACCGCCGAAGAAGAAGTGGAACTTGCACGCAGAATCAAGAAAGGCGATCAATCCGCATTGGAAAAACTCACACGGGCAAACCTGAGGTTTGTCGTGTCGGTTTCCAAACAATATCAAAATCAAGGGCTTTCATTGCCCGACTTGATCAACGAGGGCAACCTCGGGTTGATCAAAGCCGCACAGCGTTTCGACGAAACCCGCGGATTTAAATTCATATCCTACGCGGTATGGTGGATTCGCCAGTCGATCCTCCAAGCTCTCGCCGAGCAGTCGCGTATCGTGCGCCTGCCCCTCAACCAAGTGGGCAGCCTCAATAAGATCAATAAAATGTTCGCCAAGCTCGAACAAGAATACGACCGTCCTCCGACCATCGAAGAGATCGCCCACGCCTTGGATATCCCACCCGAAAAAGTGGCCGATTCCATGAAAGTAAGCGGTCGACACGTGTCGGTAGACGCACCCTTTACCGAAGATGATACCTCATCGCTGCTCGACGTGATGCAGAACGACGATTCTCCCAGCGCCGATACCCAGTTGTTGAACGAGTCTTTGGTACAGGAGATCGAAAGGTCGCTGTCCACGCTCACCGAAAAAGAACGCGAAGTGATTCGCCTGTTCTACGGTATCGGCATGAAGCACGGCCTGACATTGGAAGAAATCGGAGACCGCTTCGGGCTGACCCGCGAGCGCGTTCGTCAAATAAAAGAAAAAGCGATTCGACGTCTCCGCCATTCTTCACGCAGCAAACATCTCAAAGCGTACTTGGGCTAACATCGGCCGCAATATGCGCAAAGCAAATCCATCGGCTCGGTACGGACGAAATGTTTGGAAACTCGGAATAACTTGAATTTCACTTTCAGATTATAAATCCACAACTAACTTTCTAATCATGTCAACCGACCTTTTAAGGGCCGGTCGAGCAACCTACGACAAGGAGCTCGACACTTGGATTCGCAAGGAAAAAGCGGCCGTAGAACTTATCAACGCCGTAGGCAATCTGCTCTACGATAGATCCGTAGAACTCGTGTTGTTTCGCAATCACTTGGTAGACCTCGGCGTGAGCGAGATTCTCAAGCTTCACAAATACGCCGAAGACGTCGTGCAAAAACACATTACCGTCTTCGAGTCTGCTGAAGTGGCGCGTACACTTTCCCAACTCGACCTGGCGCCGGCCAAAATCGACGTGGGCCTGCTCACCGCCGAATGGAAAGTCGAAAAAGATCAACACGCTTCGATGATGGACTTTTTGTTGTCCAAAATCGGCAGCTTCGTCGTAGAGAACTCGACCTCCAAAGTTGAACCACGCGATGTCGTGCTTTATGGATTTGGTCGCATCGGCCGTTTGGCCGCCCGCGAGCTCATCCAGCAGTTCGGCAAAGGCCAACAGCTTAGGCTCAAAGCCATCGTGACGCGCAGTGTCAACGATATGGAAATCCAAAAACGTGCCGATTTGGTGCGCATGGATTCGGTTCACGGCCCATTTCCCGGCACCGTAGTGGCCGATGTCAAAAACAAGGCCATCATCATCAACGGGCAGATCATCAAAATG
>CAJDXB010000008.1_pt1 | contig 22496 bp, 16 predicted proteins | sample 7391691 | NCBI WGS metagenome assembly CAJDXB01 (sample SAMEA7055747, study PRJEB34461) | soil metagenome | biome: terrestrial ecosystem; feature: Peninsula; material: soil | place: Antarctica | collected 2016 | reverse complement strand
TTACATGACCAGACACGCTTCGTCAACTACGGTTGCACCGATTCTGGTCGACCTGATGACGCGTCCGGGATTCGCCGCACCGCCAACAAATAGTCAGTCGCCGACCACCCGACCCCAATCACTTCACCTTGAGTGACGTCTCGATACAACACATAGCCAAAGATAGCATACCGAATTGCAGAATATACATGAATCATGTCCACTGAACGCTACCTGTGGCTATGCGCCACTCGATGTGACGGAGTGAGAGAAAGTTAAGTGTATTGTGGACATTGAACGCTACACATGGCCCGGCGTCACTATCATTGACGTTCTCCTCGTATTAATTCGCGTTTCGTCATTGCGTCACGTCGAGTGGTTTTCGGGCTTGTATATGGTTTTCGTGAAGCGGCTTACGGCATCCAAGTCCGAAAAATTGTATCGAGACGTGCGTGAGGGCGAAAGGCGGCAGCCCATCGGTGGGGGTGGTTAGGGGGTGCCGGCGGATGAGAGCGACCTTAGAAGCTCCTCATCCGCCGTGCAGATCCTTGCCACACCCGCCGATGGCTATAGCCTGTAGACCGACCCCGTGGGGGAAGTTGGGAAGGTGGGGAAAGTTGAGGAGGTGCGGGAGGTGAGGTAAATAAGGAAAGTCAATCCGGGGGCACGCCCAAAAAGGAAAGTGGAGAAGTTGGGGAGGTTGAGTAAAAAATCCGCCGTGGTGTTTCTATGGATTAATGACGGACTTGATGCTCACAACCGGAAGCGGCGGTCGTGACCACACTCCGGGGGCACGCCCAAAACCAGCGCATAAACCTCATTCATACACTTATTAGCCGATACCGGGAGGGCGCAAATGCACCAACCACCAACCACCAATCAGTCTTTGATCAGCAGATTGGTCGAAATTTGCCGGTTGCCGGCGTCGAACATCCGCACGATGTAATTGCCCGATTTGATATCCGCCAGGGATAACCCGTTGGAATACGCCCCTTCAAAGGACTTCACCAAACGGCCTTCGACGGTATACACGTCGAGGCGCGCAACGTCTTCACCGTTTTCCACATAAAGCATGTCGTTTACCGGGTTCGGGTAAATCTTCAATGCGTTATTCAACCTCTCTACTACGGACAATGTCTTGTCAAAGTAGTAATATGCGGTATCGGCAACTAGAGGATTGACGGTTTGCCACACCGTTATTTGGATGATGGCACTGCCTTCAATGTTGTGGGGGCGAATATGTACGTCCATGGAACCGGAAGCTCCTGCATTCAACGTAAATTCTTGGGAATCGACAACGGGGGTATAGCACTGATTATTATCACATACCATGGACTCCCATCCTTCAGGGAGTTCCACTACCGTTCGCAACCATGTGAGGTTCATATTTGAGCTGCTTTCATTGGTCGCCGTTCCATAAGCCACTACCTCGAAGTCGGAATATTCAAAGTCCGACTTGTAATTGTGGGTGGGTGAGATGACGATCTGGCTCATGGCCGTACCGGCCAAGAGTAGGAATCCAAATATAAATAGGGTTTGGTACAGGTTTTTCATTTCGACGGGGGTTTAAATAAGAATATTGTTCGGTGATGCTTCTCAGACAAGGGCTTGACAACTTTTCATTTTGCTTCGGCGTCCATTTCCGGACGAACGGAAAGTACGAATTGCAAGGTGCTTGATCGAGTGGTTCTATACAAATGTACGGATTTGTGAATGGTTTTATGTATCCCGGCCCAATGGTCATTTTGATAGGATTACCGAGAATCACACCCTTTGAAATATTTGAAAATTCTTCGGGTTTAGCCTGAAACTATTGCAGGAACAGATACTTGCAGGATCCGTTTTGATTGTTGTGACCGATTCAGATATACCCAAAAGAAGGAATTCATCTGTTCGGGCTTTCAATGGTATGGAGGTTTATCATTCTTAGAGTGTAACCTTTTGCGTAAATTTGGAACCGCTTGGAAAAACACTTCGAATGTGTTGAACTTCCTAATGCTTAAAACCTGATCAAATGAAAAAACCTCTACTTCTCGCGTTTGCCTTTATTTTTTCCATCACACTCGTTCGCGGACAGATCGCGGATGGCAGTCTATTGGAGAACAATATCATCGTCACTGATATGGACGGAAATCAATGGGATTTATTTTCCATCCTCGACGAAGGCAAAACCGTCGTGCTTGACTTGTTTGCCGAATGGTGTCCCCCATGTTGGACCTATCACAACTCGCATGCCCTTGCCAATTTGTACAACCAGTATGGACCCGATGGCACCGATGAACTGATGGTGATCGGTGTGGAAACGGATCCTTCTACGCCTATTACCTCTTTGACTGGAGGAGCCGGGAGCACATACGGCTGGGACTGGACTGCGGGAACACCTTATCCACTGGCAAACCAGAACATCGGCGGCATATTTCAACAAGGCTATTATCCGTATATCATACGAATCTGCCCAAATCGACAAATTTTTGAGTTGGGACAAGCATCGGCACCGAGCATTTATTCACAAATAGGCAGTTGTCTGAGTGCCGAAGGCGAAATCAATCCCCATATTCTTTCCTATACCGGTGAAACGGAATCATGCGGTGCCATCGAGCTGGCGGTGAAGTTTCAGAATTTGGGAACCCAGACTTTGGAAAGCAACACGTTTGAGGTGAAAGTTGCCGGTGAGGTTGTAATGACTTCCGAGTGGACCGGTTCACTGGAACCATATCAATTGACGAATTTCACATTGGGAGAATTATCCATTGCCCAAAACACCGTCGTGCAAATCACTACGGGTGCGGATGACGAGTTTCCCGATGCCCTCACAAAGAGTTTGACTTTTGGCGGCCCTCCCACTACCACCCAAATCACCGTAAGGGTGACTCCGGACAATAATCCCGAAGAGACCACTTGGGAAGTTGTGGACGCATCGGGAACCGTGGTGAAGTCGGGTGGACCTTATGATTCTTCGCAATCGGGAACCCCCCAATTTTCGACGTTCAACATCGAGCTGGGATGCCACCAATTCATCATTTATGATGAAGGTGGAGACGGCATGAGCGGTGCGGGGATGTTTTTGGTATTCGACTCAGAGAGCCAAGTGATTACAGGAGGCGGTGCCTCGGCGTGGTCTGAAAAGAAGACTTCATTCAATGCGGTTACTCAGATTGTTGGTGTTTCTGATGTTTCGCCCGGTGGAAGTGTGCGGTTTTTCCCCAACCCATCGACGGGTGAAATAAAACTCGATTTGGATCTACTCCATGCAGATGAGGTGGAACTACGCGTACATGATATGTCGGGAAGGTTGGTTTTTAATCGCGACTTTGGAAGAATTGGCGCGGGCGCAAATCAACGGACTATAGATTTGGGAGCGTTGAATCCCGGCGTGTATTTTGCCGAGATCACTGCGGGTTCCGGAAACCTCAGAGTGGGCCACAAAATTGTTCTCACTCGATAAGAAGGAGACATATCCCTGCCAAACGTGATTCGTTTTCGAATTGGACGGGGGTGTGGACTCATTTGTAAATCAACTAAAGTCAAATATGCGCCAACGAACCTATAAACTCCTCGGAATTTCAAGCATGACCGTCTTTTTTCTTTTGGCGGCGATGGTCAGTGCGCAAGCACAAGTGACCAATGAAGGCATCCCGTCTTCAATCGTGCGATCGCTGAAAGGTGAAGACATGAACACCGCTGATTTTTCAAATGGGGGAAAGCCGATGATCATAAACTTCTGGGCGACTTGGTGTGCACCGTGCAAACGTGAGCTGACCAATATCGCCGATTTGTATGAGGATTGGCAAGAGGAAACAGGCGTGAAGCTAATCGCGGTGTCTGTGGACGATACGCGGAGTCAAAGTCGCGTATTACCTTACATCAACGGTTCTTCTTGGGATTATGAGGTTTACATCGACGTAAATCAAGACTTCAAGCGTGCCATGGGTGTCAATAATGTGCCGCACACGTTTTTGGTCGACGGTTCGGGAAAAATAGTGTATCAGCACAACAACTACAGTCCGGGAGATGAATACGAACTCTACGATCGGATTCTCGAATTGGTGAAGCCTTGAAAATCTTAATATGGCAGACTGAACCCAAGATTCGGTGAAATATGGTTAAAAAACTGACTCTCCTTTGCGCGGCATCTTTCTTCTTGGGCAAGGGTTTTGCACAGGACGGCGACCTCATCGATTTGGGTCGGATTTCGGGTAATTTCGAATTGTCCGGGCAGTATTACCGCACGGATTCCGCCATCAGCGCCGTCGTTCCCGATGAGAAAACCGCGCTATGGGGGTTCGGCAACATTATATACCGTCGCGATAAATTTTCGGCCGGCATGCGTTTCGAAACGTACTTGCCCGGCCCCGTGGGATATCCTGCGGGCGCCAATTGGGACGGCACCGGTATCGGTTACCGATTTGCCCGGTATTCCGATGAACTTCTCGACATTACCGTGGGGAATTTTTACGAGCAATTTGGCTCGGGAATGATCCTTCGCACGTGGGAAGATCGTGGACTTGGAGTGGACTACGCCCTCGATGGGATTCGGGTAAAATCGCGGCCGATCGCGGGCGTGAGCTTGACAGGGTTGCTCGGCAAGCAGCGGCTCAACTTTGACAATGGATTTAAAAACGGTGACGGAATCGTCCGCGGTCTCGACGGCGAATTGGACTTGGCCACTTTACTGGACTCGGCGTATTTTCTGCCCGGTCGATTAATTCTCGGCGGGAGCTTCGTCAGCAAGTATCAAGAGAATACGAGCATCACTTACGATTTTCCCGAGAACGTGAACTCTTGGGCCGGTCGATTGCAATATTTTATCGGCGGCTTCCAGTTCAGCGGCGAATACGCGCATATCGGCGAAAACCCATCTGCGCAAAACGCGGCCATCGTGCCCATACCCCCGGAGAATGACGGATCGGTAGGTTTGTTTTTGCCGGGGCAAGGAGTGAACTTGAACGCTTCGTATTCCACCCGTGGAATAGGAATATCCTTTACGGCATCTTCACTGGCGAACATGGCCTTCCAAAGCGAGCGGAACGCCGGAAACTTTGATCTGTGGATCAATTACCTTCCACCGACCAGCGTGCTTCAAACTTATCTTTTGGCCCAATTATATCCATACGCCACCCAGCCCAATGGAGAGGTGGCCTATCGCGGGGATGTGTTTTTTAAAATTCCCAAGAATACCGCCCTGGGTGGGAAGTATGGTGTAAAAGTTGACATGAGCTACGCGCGAATTTCCAAGCCGGAAATTCGGGAAATTGACGATTTGGGGACGACCCGTAATGGAGCGGACATTTCTTTGTTCAAGTCCGGTGACGAACTCTACTACAGCGATTTCAATATGAAGGTGACCAAAAAATTCTCCTCGAAATTCACGGGAGCGCTGTTCTACATGAATACCGTCTACAACAACGATGTGATGACCGGCGCCTACGACTACAATAATAGATCTGTGAAGGGCAAGGTTTATGCCGATTTGGTGGTGGCCGAAGCCGATATCAAATTCAATCGCCGCCATGGCTTGCGCATCGAAGCACAAGGACTTTTCACTGAGCAACACCTGCAAGATTGGGTGGCCTTGGTGGCCGAGTACACCGTTTCGCCACATTGGTTTTTCTCGGTTCTGGACCAGTACAATTACGGCAATGCAGACGGAGATGATTTGCACTTTCCCGTGGCGGGCCTTGGGTTCATCAAAGGTTCGTCAAGAGTTTCGATGAGCTATGGCCGTCAACGCGCCGGCGTATTCTGTGTCGGCGGAGTGTGCCGCGTGGTGCCTGCGTCCAACGGACTTACCCTCACTTTGTCAAGTAGTTTCTGAAACGAGCAATTATGCAATCCACTTCTGTAACATCAAGATTGTCATTGGTTTTTCTGCTCTTGTTTGCATTGGGCTTTGTGATCCAGAGCTGCGATAAAAACGAGACCGACTGCATATACATCGATAAGCGGATGTGCGATCCCGACTATATCGCCCCCGACACCACGGTGGTTATCCCATTTGACATCGATCTCACCGGATACCAAGAGAAGGTGCTGCTGGAAGAGTTTACCGGGTTTTTGTGCATTAACTGCCCCACGGCCACTTCCATTGCCGTATCTCTGAAGGAACAATATCCCGAGCGGCTAAGCATTGTCGCCATTCATTGCACACCTTTCTTCGCGGGACCGCTAACTGAAGATCCCGACGAGCCGTTTCATCTGGATTTTCGAACGGATGAAGGAGAGGAGCTTTACGAGTATTTTCTTCCCGACGGGTTGCCCAGTGGGGTGATCAATAGACGGGGTACACAAAGTTCAAATACCATCACTTACCAAAATTGGGCGGACCGGCTGAATGTGCTGATGGCCGATAATAATCCCGAAGTATACTTGAAAATCGGTGAGCCCGAGGTGAATCAAGACAGTACGGTTCTCAAAGCACAAGTGATCGTGAAACCATTGATTCTCGATCCCGGTGAATCCTACGTCATCAATATGGGATTGATGGAGAATGGCATTGAAGAGGCTCAAAAGGCCCCCAACAATGTTACGCTCTACGATTATATTCACAACCATGTGTTTCGGGGCAACAGCGACGGTACATGGGGTCGATTGGCTTACGAAGGCGACTCCGAGCTCGGTGAGGGAGAGGCGTTGCTGATGACTATGTCCATTGATTTGAATCCCGAATGGAAACTTGAGAATTCGGAGCTTTTCGTCTATGTTTATCGCCAGAGCAATAGGGAAGTGATTCAGGTGGAAGAAATCAAGATCGGTGATTAAACAAATAACATTTCCGTTGATCGTGACACTGGTCATGGTGTGGACGATGGCTTCCGCCCAAGATGATCAGGGTCGTTTTGTGGCCAAGCTCCAGGTTGGAGGTTTCGGCAGTCAGGTCGGCGGTGATGGCCTGTCGGGTTTCGACAAATTTAATTTCGGTGCCGGCATCGGAGTTTCGACGGCCTTGAGAGAAGAGTTTTATATGGAGATGGAACTCAACTTTGTTCAGAAGGGGAGTAAGCAGCGAACTGATCCGGACAAATTTGGGCAGGATCAATACAAAATGGACTTGTGGTACCTGCAGATCCCCATATTGTTCGAATACCGTTACAATGACAAATTCGGTGGTGCCATTGGCCCGGCGTTCGGAGCTTTGGTCAGCTCAAAGGAGACGGATTTTTATGGAGAAATCCAGAACCAACCTGAATTCAACTCCTTGGACTTTTCCTTGGTCATCGGTGGACGGTACTACCTTTCCAAGCGCTTTATGGCCGAGTTGAGACTCGACCAATCCCTTGCTCCAATAAGATCCAAAGGATCAGGGATTTCCCGACGGTTGAAAGGCCGTCAATACAACACTGTTTTAGGCGTATTTCTCTCGTACTACATACGTTAGACTGCATTCCGGTATCTTTCGAGTAAATGGATTTTGCAAAAGGAAAATCTTGTTAAGAGTTTCGGGAGTGAGAAACGAAATGGATTTGTTTTACGTTTTATCACTAACTTCATCACGTGAAACCATCCTAAAACCGCTATCATGGTAGAACTCAGTAAGCATGTCCTGCAGAAGGTTAGTTTTGACAGAGAGCTATTCAAAAAGGAATTGAGGAAATCGTTGAAATGGATAAAGCCGGAGGAGTGGGTTCCTTTTAAAGCATGGTGTCTGGCAACTTTTGGCACCAAATATCCTGACGTAATAGCCGACACGTTCGATTCCGCATTCAGCGCTTCCTTGTGAAGCGTTTTTTATTGGTGGACGTTACCGGGGCATAGGTGGCATAGATTTACGGCTGTATTTGGAGCCGTCGATGATCCGTGGGGGATTTTACCGGGTTCTCTTCCGAGAAGCTTATGTGTCATCCTTAAGAAAACACCGCGATAGATCGTATTTTGGTTCCTGCTATTCCACTTGGGAATCAAGGATTAGGATGGACTGATCGAGACTTTAGAACAACATACTTTCGTCCGAACCGGAAAGTTTACGGCCGAGGTGCTTGTAAGCTGATTCCGTCGCTTTGCGGCCACGTGGAGTGCGCATCAAAAACCCTTCCTGGATCAGAAATGGCTCGTACACTTCCTCTATGGTGCCGGGGTCTTCCCCAACGGCCGTTGCGATGGTGGTAAGTCCGACGGGGCCTCCCTTAAACTTGTCGATAATGGTCGACAAGATCTTGTTGTCCATTTCATCCAGGCCATGTGAGTCGACGTCGAGGGCCTCGAGCGACGAGCGCGAAATTTCCAAATCGATGCGGCCGGTGCCCTTTACTTGGGCGAAGTCTCGTACCCGACGTAAAAGCGCATTGGCTATTCGGGGGGTGCCCCTGGAACGTCGGGCGATTTCCGTGGCGGCATCGTTTTCGATGGGAATGTGCAATAGTCCTGCGCTGCGTTTTACAATTAGGGTGAGGATGTCAGAAGTGTAATAGCTCAGCCGTGAGTTGATGCCGAACCGTGCGCGCAATGGTGCCGTGAGCAGCCCGGAGCGTGTGGTGGCGCCGATGAGCGTAAAGGGATTGAGCCCTATTTCAACGGTCCGTGCATTGGGACCGGTATCGATGACCAGGTCGATGCGAAAATCTTCCATGGCGGAGTAAAGGTATTCCTCTACGATGGCTGACAACCTGTGAATTTCGTCGATAAACAACACGTCGTTGGTTTCGAGATTGGTGAGCAGGCCCGCGAGATCACCTGGTTTGTCGAGTACGGGCCCTGAAGTGACGCGCATGTTTACGCCGAGCTCTTGAGCGATGATGGTCGCCAAGGTGGTCTTGCCCAAGCCCGGAGGGCCGTGGAGCAGCACATGGTCCAAGGATTCACCGCGGCCTTTGGCGGCGGCGACGAATACTTCGAGGTTGGCCAGGACTTTTTCCTGACCCATGAAGTCATTAAAAGACCGTGGCCGCAGTACGCGGTCGAATTCTACATCGGAATAAGAGTCGGGGTCTCTCGGGTCGAAATCCGTTTCCATACCTCAAAGATAATATTGCAAGCATTGTTTCGCGCGATACCGACGGCGAATTATGCCGGGAATACTCAGGGGCTCTCGGTGTGTGTAAATTTCAATGCCCGCGCGTGAATGAACAAAGGGCAAGTGGGTTGAAATGGGATAAATGATGCCGTACACCGATGCTAACCGGAGTCAGCATTGGTAAATCCGGCAATATGTCGTCCCGGTCGTAAGTGAAATGGATGGCCGTGATTTGCGTGAGGGCGGACGGCGGCATCCCTCCTCGGCCGACGGTTAGTGGCTGCGGTGGATGAGAGCGACCGGCGGAAGCTCCCCATCCGTCTTGCAGCCGCTTGCCGTTAGCCGAGGAGGATAGAGCCGGTAGACCGACCCCGGCAAGAGGAAGATTGGGAAGGTGTGGAAAGCTGAGAAAGAGGGAAAGGTTGGGATAGGGGATAACGATCTGCCGGGGGCACGCCCTGAATCATTTAAAAACAATGCAACAACCTTGTCGGCCAACCTAATTCATAAGATTGGTGTAGAGCAACGTTTTTTACCCTGAACCGGTCGACCGGCACTTTTTTCAACCGGAGCAATTCGACAACCTCAACGTGCCGATTCTTGAAGGGCATTCTTATAGGGACGCGCCCAAAAACCTCAACGAGAGATCGGAAATAATACGACGGGAATACTTGGCAAAGGCAAATCAATGCTCCTCTTCGCCCTCTTCGAGCGGCACGTTTTGAGGGACGTAATCGAGTTCTTTACCGGGTTTGCTGTAGTCGTATGGCCACCTGTATACTTCCGGAATGGGGCCCGGCCAGTTTCCGTGTAAATGCTCAACGGGGGTGGTCCATTCGAGGGTGTTGGACTTCCACGGGTTCTGTACGGCTTTTTGGCCATGGAAAATCGACCAGAAGAAATTGAACAGGAAGAATCCTTGCCCTACCGCTCCGAAGATGGCAAAGGCCGTGATCATGACGTTGAGGTCCATGACGCCTTCGAACATTGGATAATCCGTGTATTGGTAATAGCGCCGCGGGGCGCCGGCGATGCCGACAAAGTGCATCGGCAAGAACACACCATACCCGGCAATGATGGTGAACCAGAAGTGGGCGTAGCCGAGCTTCGTATTCATCATGCGGCCGTATAATTTTGGGAACCAATGGTATACACCGGCCATCATCGCGAGTATCGACGATAATCCCATGACGACGTGGAAGTGGGCGACGACGAAATAGGTATCGTGTACGTTGATGTCCAAGGCGGAGTCGGCGACGATGATACCGGTCAATCCTCCGGACACGAATGTGGATACCATGCCGATGGAAAACAGCATGGCCGGGGTAAATCGGATATTTCCCTTCCAGAGGGTCGTGGTGTAGTTGAATGCTTTAACTGCCGATGGGATGGCGATCAGGAGCGTGGTGAACACGAATACCGATCCGAGGAATGGGTTCATGCCCGACACGAACATATGGTGTGCCCAAACGAGGAAGGACAGGAATGCGATGGCCATGAGCGAACCGATCATGGCGCGGTAGCCGAATATGGGTTTGCGAGAGTTGGTCGAGATGATTTCGGAAGCAATACCAAAAGCCGGCAGAATAACGATGTAGACCTCGGGGTGGCCCAAGAACCAGAACAAGTGCTGGTATAGAATGGGGCTGCCACCAATGGGGTCGAGCGCTTCACCTCCGATGAAAATTTCGCTGAGGTAGAAGCTCGTGCCGAGGCTGCGGTCCATAACCAAGAGGAGAACGGCCGCGAGCAAGACGGGGAAGGCGAGTACCCCGACGATGGCGGTAATCAAGAATGACCAAATGGTCAGAGGCAGGCGTGTCATCTTCATCCCCTTGGTGCGCAGGTTTAGGATGGTCACGATGTAATTGAGACTACCGAGCAAAGAAGAGGCGATAAAGATTGCGACGCTGATCAACCACAGGTTCATACCCATGCCCGATCCGGGCATGGCTTGTGGCAACGCGCTGAGAGGTGGGTAGACGGTCCATCCGGAACCGTTGGCTCCACCTTCGACAAACAGCGATGACAAAAGCACGATGCTGGCGATGATAAAGAGCCATGATGAGAACATGTTGAGTAGTCCGGACGCCATGTCACGGGCGCCGATCTGCAATGGAATCAATAGGTTGCTGAAGGTACCGCTGAGACCGCCGGTAAGTACGAAAAACACCATGATGGTACCGTGAATGGTCACCAGGGATAAGTACATGTTTCGATCGAGTACACCGTCGGGCGCCCATTTGTCGCCAAGGAAAAAGTTGAGGATTTCGAAACTTTCACCGGGCCAGGCGAGTTGCAACCGGAAGAATACGGACATCATCATCCCGACTATGGCCATAAAAATGGCAGAGATCAGGAATTGCCTGCTGATCATCTTGTGGTCTTGGGAGAAGATGTACTTGCTTATAAAGCTCTCCTTCTTATGATGATGCGCATGTGCTTGAGCGCTCGCTTCTATATTGGCGGACATAATGTTCGTTTTTCAGTTAGTTCGCGGCCACTTGGGTTCGATCAGTTAACTCGAATATCAATCGTTCGTTTTTACCACCTTCGGGCGTATTTTCTTCCTCAACGTGGGCAAAGGTACTTTGCTCACTGAGCCATTGGTTGTATTCTTCTTCGGTGGCTACGATTATACTCATTTGCATATTGAAATGCGCAGCTCCACAAACCTTGTTGCACATCAGGATATAGTTGAAGTCCGGGTCATTGAGCATAGTGCGCATGGAATCGGTGGTGATCGTTGGTATGAAGTTGAAATGAGTGGTCATGCCCGGTACGGCGTTCATTTGAACGCGAAAGTGAGGTATCCACACACTGTGGATCACGTCCTGCGCACGTATTTGTAATGCGACTTGGCGGTTTACCGGGATATACATTTCTCCTTGCACGGTGATGTCATCATACGAGGAGGAGAAGTCGTATTCTCCGGTTTTGAATTCCAAGATGCGCGTTTTTTGTCTTTTGCGACGGGCAATGGTTTCCTTGGTTTTTTTAACCTCGCTGTCGGGAAGTATTTTATCCTTCAACTTTGTCTCTAATTTGTCGATCTCATCGTTGAGAGCTTGGAGTTGCTCGCTGATTCCCGCATTGGTGATTACTCCCAAGGGGTTGGTCGCGCTGATCATGGTGAAGTTGGACGGGCCCATTTTATTGTCTGCGCCCGGGTATCGGGCGTGCCAATCGAATTGTCGTCCGTAGATTTCGATGTGGAGTGCGTCCTCTTCAGGGTCTGACATTATTTTGTTCCAGGTCGATAGACCGTAGATGATCAGAAATGCCAAGGCAATGGAAGGAATGACGGTCCAAAGAAGTTCGAGTCGATTGTTGTGGGGGTAATAAAGAGCTTTTCTCGCCGGATTGTATCGGTATTTCCATGAGAAAAAGAACAACAGAAAGTTGACCACAAAAAAGACGGTGAACAGGATGGCCCAATTGACCGCAAAAAGTGTATCGACGACTTTTCCGTGTTCGGTAGCGGCTTCGGGAAGATAAACGTCGCTGTGGAAAAACAACAAGTAGAGGAAGAATGCAAACAGCGCTATCATGAAGAGCAGCATCCCGAGCGCTGACATGTTATTTTCCGAAAGGGGTATATCCTCCTCGCGGGCCTTCCGCATGTCGGCCGACACTTGGTATAGCTTCGCAATCTGGGCTATGGCGACTATCGCGAGGACGATGGATAGGATGATGAGCAGGTTCTCCATTTTTACAACTGAAATACGTTATCCAAAGAGTTCGTTCTTAGATGCTGTGATGCAAACTTTCATCGAGGTATGGCGATGCTTTTGGCGTAAGCGGCGCTTTGGTCAATGCAGCGAATACACGGTTGATGAACAATCCGATGAAACCGAGCAGTACGGCTACTTCAAACAATCCAAAATGCCAGTGTTCATAAAGTACACCCGGGGTGATCAACATATATGTATCCATGTAATGCCCAATAAATACTATGGTGGCGATCGTAATCAATAATCCGGGATTTCTTTTGGCATCACGAGACATGAAAAAGATCATTGGTACGGCAAAGTTAATTAGAACCATACCGAAAAACGGCACTTTATAATCTGCGATACGGGCGATAAAGTACGTAATTTCTTCCGGGATATCGGTATACCAAATGAGCATGAATTGAGAAAACCAAAGATAAGTCCACAGGAAGCTCAAAGCGAACACCCATGTCCCCAAGTCATGTAGGTGACTTGAATTCACTTCTTTGAGATATCCTTTCGAAATCAGGTAAAGCACGAGAAGGATCAAGATATTTACCCCGGAAACCCACATTCCCGAAAATACGTACCAGCCGTAAAGAGTTGAGAACCAATGAGTATCTATCGACATGAGCCAGTCCCAAGACAGGGAGCTGGAGAAAACTGCGAAGATGACCAAGAACAGGGCACCTCTTTTATAACCTTTGTAGTGCAAGGCGGTTCCGTCGAGGCGATCTTCCCGTAGGGATCGATTCCGAAACCAAGCAGCGAAGATGATGAACGTGGCCAGATATAGGATGGTACGCACCCAGAAAAACGGAATGTTAAGATAAGGAGATTTGTTGGCGATGACTCGATCATAGCTTGGATTGGCCATGACGACGGCGTCGGCATTTTCGGCGTGTTCCACGGTTTTGTAATACTCCGGTTGAGCGGAATCCATGGTTGATTCGACGACGAATTCTGATAAGATGCTTTTGTCCATCCAAGGATAAATATCGTTCCAATGCAGCGTTGCCCCTATGAATACGATCACCAAAATGATGGAAGCCGTGGGTATAAATGAAAATACGGCTTCGACGACCCGTCTGATGATGACCGACCAAGCCGTTTCGGTGGCGAAACCAAGTGCGTAAAAAAACAGTGCGCCCAAGGCTATGGACAAGAAGTAAAATGCGTTGATCATTACGTTGGACCACCACCTTCCGTGGTTGGGAGAATCATCGATGAAAAATCCCCAAATCAGGGCCACCGCACCGATGAGCATCAAGATGTATGTAACGATTTTGGCTCGATTGGAAAAAACGAAATTCATTTCGCGTTGTTTTAGTTGTATTAGTGGCATGGTTGGAAGGGCATAACCCTCCTTCACCGCCTTTTTTAATTCTCGGCGTTCTCTTCTTTGGCAGTGTCATCTTTCTTGTCACCACCGGCTTTTTGGAGGGTTTTGACATATGCGACGACCTTCCATCGGTCAATTTTACTCAATTGTGATTTGTGTGATCCCATGAGGCCTTTGCCATATGTGACGACGTGAAACAGTTTTCCTTCGGGGAGATCTTGCACTTGGGGAGAGTCATAGGCAGGTGGTGGGGGATGACCGCCTACAGTCACTACCGGACCGTCTCCTTCTCCTGTCTTGCCATGGCAATGAATACAGAAGTCGACATAAATTTTTTGTCCTTCTGCGATGATTTTTTCAGTTTGGGGCAGAGGCGATTTCAAGACTTCACCGGCTTTTTCATACCCTTCAAAAGTGTCGGGAATCGTGTAGGGAAGGTCGTTCAATGCGTTTGCGGAAAAGGGCACGGTGCCATCCACGGGCTGACGGACCGACTTGGTCATGGCCAGATCTTTTCGGATGGTATCTCGGACCTCACCATAATCTACGTAGCCTCCGACGGCAGGGCCGCGGTACATATCGGGCATGTATTCATACCCGGGACTTTGTTTGTCTTTTACACATGACGAAGCCAAGATGACCATCAAAGCCGAGCCGGTCAACAAACGTATCGAATATGCTGTCAATGATTTCATTATGCGCTAATCTGTTTTTCGTTAATTTCGATCGCTCCATTTTCCTTGAGCATTATAGCGAGTTCATCAGCGGTAACGTTGGGGTTTTCCTCGGCGGTGATCTCAATGACGAATTTGTCGTCAGTGGTGCGTGGGTCCGGATTGAAAGCCGGCATGCCCGGCAGCGTTCCGTTTCGTACCAAAAAGGTGATCACCATGCCGTGAGCGGCAAGCAACACGGTGATTTCAAATGCGATGGGAATAAAAGCCGGCAGGTTTTCCATCAGAGAGAAACTTGGCTTTCCCCCGATGTTCATCGGCCAGTCGTAAATCATAAAATACCACATGCCGAGAATAGCCAAGACCAAGCCGAACATGCCGAACATGAAGGACACGATCGCCATACGTGTGCGCTTTATCCCGATTACGGGATCCAAACCGTGTATCGGAAAAGGGGAATAAACATCGCGGATTTGGATGCCGTTGGCCACCAATTTGCCCGCCGCGTCGACCATGCGAAGATCGTCATCGAACATCGCATGCACTACTTGTGTAAATTTTTGTGTACGGGCCATGCTCAGTGTTTTTCGTCTATTTCTTTTTCTTTATATTCTTGTCCCGAAACTTTCAGGATAGTTTTTAATTCGGCTATCGCCAACACCGGGAAATACCTCGCGAAGAACAAAAATAAGGTAAAGAAAATACCGATGGTGCCCATGAAGGTTCCGATTTCCACCCAAGAAGGGTGATACATTCTCCAACTGGAAGGCACAAAGTCGCGGTGAAGGGAGGTAACGATAATGACGAACCGCTCGAACCACATGCCGATGTTTACAGCAATCGACAAGGCGAAAGTCGCCAGAAGGTTAGTCCTGATTTTCTTGATCCAAAAGAGCTGTGGAGTGACGACGTTGCAAGTCATCATGATCATGTAAGCCCAATAGTATGGGCCCGTTGCTCGGTTTATAAAGGCATAGCTCTCGTATTCGACACCGGAATACCACGACATGAAAAGTTCGGTCATGTAAGCCACACCGACGATCGACCCCGTCACGATGATGACGATGTTCATGTATTCGATGTGTTTGATCGTAATGTAGTTTTCCAAGTGCATTATTTTGCGCATGACCAGCAGCAAAGTGAGTACCATGGCAAATCCCGAGAAGACGGCTCCCGACACAAAATACGGTGGGAATATAGTCGTATGCCAACCTGGAACGATACCGGTGGCGAAGTCCATCGATACGATGGAGTGAACGGAGAACACCAGCGGTGTGGCCAAACCGGCAAGGACTAGCGACACCTCTTCAAATCGGGACCAGTGTTTGGCACGGCCCGACCAGCCGAAACTGAGGATACCGTATATCCTCTTGGCGGTGCGGTTGGTCAAACGGTCGCGTATCGTGGCCAAATCGGGCAATAAACCGACGTACCAAAACACCAGCGATACACTGAAATAGGTCGAAATTGCAAATACGTCCCATAAGAGAGCCGAGTTGAAGTTAACCCAAAGCGAACCGAATTGGTTGGGCAGCGGAAAAACAAAGTAGGCCAGCCAGATGCGGCCCATGTGAATGCCGGGAAACAAAGCGGCCATCAATACGGCGAATATGGTCATTGCCTCGGCCGAACGGTTGATCGCCATGCGCCACTTTTGGCGAAACAACAGCAATACCGCTGAAATCAAGGTGCCGGCGTGTCCGATACCCACCCACCACACGAAGTTGGTGATGTCCCAAGCCCACCCCACGGTCTTGTTCAGTCCCCAAGTACCGACTCCGGTACCTATGAGGTAAACGATGCACCCCAATCCCCACAAAGAGATGAGTCCCGAGATGGTAATGAGAATATACCAACCTCTGGGCGCCTTGTTTTCGATGTTCACCACCACATCGGAGGTGATATCGTGATACGTTTTGTCGCCGAGTATCAGGGGGGTTCTTATGGCCGCTTCTTTATGCATGCTCGATCGATTCTTAAGGTTTCTTTATGCCTTGTATTAGGTGTTTCTAATTTTCACTTTGTAATCCACACTGGGCCGTATCCCAAGTTCGGCCAAAGCCTGGTATGTCCTTGGGTCATCTTGGGCTTTTCGGATATTGGAATTCTTGTCGTTGCGGTCGCCAAAGGTGATTGCGTGCGTGGGACAGGCCTCGGCACACGCGGTCTGAATAGCTCCATCCTCCACGGGGTGTCCTTCTTTCTTCGCTTCGAGTTTGCCCGCTTGGATACGCTGGATACACATGGAGCATTTCTCCATTACTCCACGTGACCGAACCGTCACATCGGGGTTGAGTACCATGCGCGCCGTGGGATCTTGCGCGGGGTTTATCATTGCGAACTGGTCGTAGGCATTGTAGTTGAACCAGTTGAAACGTCGCACCTTGAAAGGGCAGTTGTTTGCACAATACCGCGTACCGATGCAGCGGTTATATGTCATTTGGTTCAAACCTTCATTGCTGTGAGTGGTGGCAAGCACCGGACAAACCGTTTCGCAAGGAGCGTGGTTGCAATGCTGACACATCATCGGCATGTGCACCGTCTGCGGGTTGTCGTATTGGGGCTTCTCCATTTGACGGTATGTGTCGATGATGCCCAAGTCCATCTCCCTGCCTTTATCCAAGGACATGTCCGAAGAGTAATATCGGTCAATACGCATCCAGTGCATATCTCGTCCGCGACGCACTTCGTCTTTGCCCACTACGGGAACGTTGTTTTCTGAATGGCACGCGGTGATACAAGCCCCGCAGCCAATGCACGCACTCAAATCGATGGACATGCCCCAGTGGTGGCCCACGTTTTCAACGGGAAAAGCCCTCCACATATCGATCTCATCGACATTTGTTTCCACCACTTCTCCCGCCTTGTGTATCGGTAGAGTGGGAGCGGGATTGTAGGTTTCTTTGGGATTCGACCGGAAGAAAGACAACGTAGTTTCTTTTACCACGGAGTCGCGGTCCATCAATGTGTGCTGGACTTGAGTGGTCGCAATGATATACGTATCGCCGACCGCCTCGATGACGGCTCCGGTACGAATGAAGTTCATGTGCCCATCGGTGATTTCCACATAGGGGAACATATTCTTGCCTATCGGGACTTTTTTGCCGGCATCATCAACTTCGTAACCGCCGTACTGGCGCGTGCGGTATGCCGCTTTTCCTATTTTTTCTTCGTTTGCCCCTCGGCCATATCCCAAGGCGATGGATACGGATCCTTTCTTCTGGCCGGGCTGTGGTACCACAGGTAGAATTTCGCTCTTGCCATCGATGGTTATCTTGGCCAATGATGCCGGCAGTTCTTGGCCGAGATGCATCTTGAAGCCAAAATCTTCCACGTCGCCGGGGTTCATAGCTATGTAGTTGTCCCAAACCACTTTGGATATCGGGTCGGGCAACTCTTGTAGCCATGGGTTGGCCGCGTATCGCCCATCATCGATTCCCATCTTGGTGTATAAAACGACCTCAAAGCCGTCAGTGGATCCGGTAATCCCTACTTTTGAGGAAATACCTTCCAAAGAAGCCGCATTGAAAGAAGATGCGTTTTCTGCCGCCGGTACTTGTACGTTGACCGAACCGGTGCGCAATGCGTTGTACCAGAAATCATCAAAAAGCCCCATCGAACCGTTTTCCGAGGTCGAGGAGTCCGATACTTTTCGCCACTCTTGGCGGATGAAGTCGTGGTAAGTTGTGTCATCGCCGGCCCAGGTAAGCAAGCTTTCTTGGAATTGACGTGTATCAAACAACCGAGAAATGGTCGGTTGGGCCAAGGCATAATGTCCGGTCTTGGGGTAGTAGTCGTTCCAAGACTCTAAATAATGGCTGTCCGGGCAAATGTATTTGCACAGTGAGGCTGTTTCGTCGGCGTGGGAAGCGAAGGAAATCGTCGTGCCCACTTTGGAGAGCCCGGCCCTGAACTCTTCCGAGTTCGGTAGGGTATAGGCGGGATTTATGTTCCCGTTTATCAACAAGGCCGAGATGCTTCCGGAGTTCATCTCTTTCACAAGGTTCAACACGCGTTGGTCATTGCCTTGTTTGATGAAGGTCTCCACTTCGGGCAATATGGTCTTGCCGTAATTGCCGAGCATATCATTTACCGCGTTGACCACCACTTGAACATTCGGGTCATTGCTCCCGGAAATCAACAGGCCTTCACCATCGGCTACAAAAAGCTCATCGGCTGCGGTCTTGATGCGGTCCATCGGCAGGCCTTCGGTGTCGAGCTGCAGTTTGGATCGTCCCATTCTCTCGGCCACACCATTGTGTATGGCCATGACTACACGACCTTCTTGTGATGGCATAATGGGCGTGCGCTCATCGGCATTCGAACCGGTGAGTGACAGACTGCCTTCGAATTGGAAGTGACGGCTCATCCACTCACCTGCGGGATTTCTGTTTTTGGCGTATTGCGGTACATACTGGTTGTGCAACAGCCAGTTGTTCATGAAATCGGCGGTTACGCTGACGATGACGCGCGCTTTCGAAAAGTCGTAATCGGGTATCGAGAAGGATCCAAAACTCAATTCGTTGGCTTTGCGAATACCGTAAGCCGACAAGGGATCATAGGTGACAACTTCAAAATTGTCCCCCCCGTACAGGGCCTTGAACTTGTTGATGGCCGATTGGGTCGAAGGACTGATCAAGGTGCCGGTCAAGAAAACGATCTTGCCTCCTTGTTCGGCGACGGCCGACAATTCATTGGGGATCTTGGAATCGACTTCCGACCATTTGGCTTGTTCACCGTTTGCGATTGGGTTCCTCAACCGGCTCTCGTCGTAAAGGCTCAAGACCGACGCATTGATACGGGGGGTGATCGACCCACCGCTAATGCCGTATTTTCGGTTGCCTTTTATAAAGATGGGCCGCCCTTCGCGCGTCTTTACCAATATGCCGGCAAAGTCGCTGCCGTCGAAATAAGTGGAGGCGTAGTACGTCGGTACGCCGATGGTCACTTGTTCCGGCTTGTTCACATAGGGGATCGCATGTATCACGGGCGTCTCACACGCGGCGATGGTCGCCGCGGTAACGCTGAACCCCAAGAACTTTAAAAAGTCGCGTCGATTGGTCGACGATTCCGACAATTCGTTTTCGGACAAAAACTCGTCGACCGATTGCGCATCCTTTGCAAATTCGGCGTGGCTCGCTTCCAAGAACTCTTTATTGTCTTGAAGGTCTTCGAGTCCGCCCCAGTATTTTTTATTATTTGACATAACCGATTACAGACTTGTTAATAGTGACATTTGGCACATTCCCAGCCGCCCAATTCGCGTGCGGTAATCTTTCCGTCTTCGAGGTATTTCTTCAATTCCTCTTGTCCGTGATCCACCAAGCGTTCATGGATTTCGTCATAATAACCGTTTCCATCCATTTTCACTTTCGTCGTATTGTGGCAGTCGATGCACCATCCCATGGTAAGGTCCGAATGCTGCTCCGCAGTCACAAAATCTTCCTGCACTTGTCCATGGCATTCTTGGCATTGGATACCCGCCACCACATAGTGCTGCGAGTGGTTGAAATAGGCCAAGTCCGGTAGGTTGTGCACTTTCACCCACTTGATGGGTTTTTCCTCTCCGGTGTATGCCATTTGGCCGGGGTCCCAACCAACGGCCTCGTAAATTTTTTGAATGTCGGCCGTGCCCTCAGGCGAACGGCCTTCGCTGATTCCTTTGTGACAGTTCATGCACACGTTGGCCGAGGGTATTCCGGCGTGGCGGCTGTCCAATGATTGGTGGTGGCAGTACACACAGGATATTTGGTTGGTTCCGGCGTGCAAAGTGTGGTTGAATTCAATGGGCTGCTCGGGATGATAACCTTGATATACCCCGATGCCCATGAGTCCATCATAGGCAATCACGGTAAGGTAGGACACGACAAGGATACTGACAATCGCTATAAACACCTTGTTGTGCCAAATCCATATGCGCGCCCGACGTCCGAAGGACATACGGGCTTCCGTGGGTTCGCCCGCCTGGGCTTTCATTGAGCGGTCCAGCTGAGTGAGCGAAGAGCGTACTCCCCATAGCGAGAAGACGAGGATCAGAAGAATAAAGAAAATGATGACCAACCAAGTGGTACTTAAACCTCCCTTGGGGGCGGGAGCCGCACCGGCACCGGGGGCGCCTTGGGCGGATGCACCCGGAGCAGCCGCTGCCCCGGCGGCCGAAGCCCCACCGGATTCAATATAATCCAACACCGCATTGATCTCGTCGTCGTTCAGGTTCTGGGCTGTCATCAGGCCGCCTTTGGGCAGCCATTCTTCGATCATGGCCGAGATGTGCGGGTCGTCCGAATCCATCAAAGAAGCGGGATTCTTGATCCATTGGTGCAGCAAGTCCTCTTTGCCCTCCCAGCGATCACGGACCCCCTTCAGAGCAGGGCCGATCATGTCTGAGTCGATCTTGTGACAAGCCGAACAGTTGGACTTGAAAATCTTCTCCCCGTCTTGTGCCGAGAGGTTGTTGACTCCGAATAGGCCATATAAGGCCACGGACATCGCAAATATTTTGAGAACGCGCTTCAAGCGTTTGGGTGCTTTCGTCATATCCAATCCATCTTTTAGATAAATCGTCGCAGTTTGTTGTATGCCAATAAAATATGTGTCCAACCTAACCGACTCATTGTAAAACCGCAAAGCTCCGAGAAGAGTGATCGATCGAACGAAAAACCTTCAAATAAGAGTGTGGCACGGGCATCGGACGATATGGGTGGACACAAATCACCGGCAAATTTAATAGAATGGCCCAATCACGGCAGGTGTTTGTCATGAAATTGTCACAAGCCCCAACAATTTAAAACGATTCTAAATAGATGTGAATTTTTGGGTGATGCCGAGGTATTCGGAACTCTTTTTGCCAATCGAGAGAGAATGGCTTGATTGCCAATAGGCCGAGTGCTCAAATTTTTTTTTCATCCTTGAAAATATTGGTTAATCCACTTTGATAAGACCTTTCGACCGTACCGGCCTGCAGGAATATCACAAATTTCCCCTAAATTTTTAGCGCAGTTCCTAACGCGATCATAGGGCGGCTACCGGGCCTTATGGAAGATACCATCATGCATCCGTCAACAAAGTGATGTGTTCGGAGTATAAAACTCAAGTGAATAAGGTGGCTTTTGGATTTTATGGACGGACACGCTCTCATATCGCCGTCTACAATTGGAATGTTCTCTATTTACCCGTATTTTTACGTCGCAGTAGTGCAGCGGGCAACGCCAAACTGAGGTCGAATACAATCACAACCCAAACTATCCAATGAGAGCCGTATATATCTACAGTATCAAAAAAAGATGGGCATTCGTTTTGGCCGTCTTTCTTATCATTTTGGCCAACTATCTCTCATTTGCCATCCCGTTTGGTGGCCAAACCATGGCTGAGGTCAGTGCGGCTCATCCCACGCTCATCACACCGGCCGGTTACGCTTTTTCCATATGGTCCCTCATCTATGTCACCCTAATCATATTTGCATATTTTCAACTGACCCGCGGCAAAGACCGTCGGTTCTATCGCATGGTATGGCCTTATTTTATGATCAATGCCGCATCGAATATCCTCTGGCTCGTCGCCTTCCAAAACCAATGGTTTGGCTTGTCCATATTATTTATGGCCGGCATCGTTATCACTTTGGCGGTCATGCTCGGTTTGTTCTATCGGCTGCACCACGCCATGAGCACCACGCACCGATACTTTTTCCAAGTGCCTTTTAGCATGTACCTCGGTTGGGTCAGCGTTGCGGCCATCGTCAATGTCGCGGTATTTTTATCCAATTTAAACCTGGCCATTTTTTTATGCAGGATCACTTCTACTAAACCAAGTTATCTGCTGCATCCTCTCGATCTTATTGGAGG
>CAJDXB010000021.1_pt1 | contig 22966 bp, 16 predicted proteins | sample 7391691 | NCBI WGS metagenome assembly CAJDXB01 (sample SAMEA7055747, study PRJEB34461) | soil metagenome | biome: terrestrial ecosystem; feature: Peninsula; material: soil | place: Antarctica | collected 2016 | reverse complement strand
CCGTGGTAGAATCGGCCGGCTTGCTCAAAATGGACTTCCTCGGACTGAAGACGCTCACACTCATAAAGGATGCAATCGCCATTGTTCACGAACGGTACCGCGTGGATATCGATACCGACACCATCCCGCTCGACGATGAAAAGACTTATGAATTGTTTCAGCGGGGCGATACAATTGGCATATTTCAATATGAGTCACCCGGCATGCAGGCCTACCTCAAAGAGCTGAAACCAAGTGTTTTTGATGACCTCATAGCCATGAATGCCTTGTACCGCCCGGGGCCCATGGAATACATCCCGAGTTTCATCCGCAGAAAACACGGTGTTGAGGAAATCACCTATGACTTGGAGGCCTCCAAGGAATTGTTGGAAGATACCTATGGCATCACCGTGTACCAAGAGCAAGTGATGTTACTCTCTCAAAAGCTCGCCGGATTTTCCAAAGGTGAAGCCGATGTTCTCCGCAAGGCGATGGGCAAGAAGATCTACGAGCTTTTGGATGAGTTGAAACCGAAGTTTCTCGAAGGGTGTAAAAATAATGGCCACGATGCAAAGATCGCCGAGAAGATCTGGCACGATTGGGAAGCCTTTGCGTCTTATGCCTTCAACAAATCCCACTCTACGTGTTACGCCCTGGTAGCTTTCCATACGGCTTTCCTCAAGGCGCATTACCCGGCGGCCTATATGGCGTCGGTGCTCAGCAACAACATGAGCGATATCAAGAAGGTGACGTTTTTCATGGACGAGTGTCGCCGCATGGGTACACCGGTACTCGGCCCGGACGTCAACGAGTCCAATTTGAAATTTACCGTCAATGATCGGAATGAGATCCGGTTTGGAATGGCGGCCATCAAAGGAGTGGGAGAGGCTGCTGTGCAGTCCATCGTCGCGGAGCGTGAGGCCAACGGGCCCTACCTCGATGTCTATGATTTCGTCTCCCGCACGGACAAGCGACAGGTCAACCGCCGGTGTCTGGAGAATTTGGTCTTGGCGGGTGCCTTGGATTGTTTTGGAGACATTCACCGAAGCCAATACTTCGCCGATAATTTGGAAGGGGCCGGCACCTTTGCCGACAAGCTTGTGAAATTTGGTGAGGCGATGAAAACTCAAGCGGATGCGCCCCCGGATTTATTCGGTGGTATCGTGGAGGTGGAAGTGCGAAAACCCGAAGCGCCACCGGCCGAACCGTGGGGCAACCTCGATAGGCTCAATAGGGAAAAGGAAGTGGTCGGGGTATATATATCGGCTCATCCACTCGATGACTTTAGGCTCGAAATTCAAAACTTCAGCCATGGAGACCTGCGCTTATTGAATGCGTTGGACCAAATAGCCAACCGGGAACTCGCCTTGGTGGGCATGGTGACAGATGTAGAGCACCGCACGACGAAGAACGGCGATCCTTTTGGCACCTTTGAATTTGAGGATTTTTACGAAAGCAAGAAATTCTTTCTGTTTTCAGAAGACTATTTAAAGTTGAGGCACTACCTGATTCAAGGGGCTTTCCTACTGGTACGAGGAAAATCCCAACCGAAGAAGTGGACCAAAACCAACGAGATGGAGTTCAAAATAAACTCAATGGAATTGTTGAGCGAGGTGCGTCACAAGCGTACCAAAAAGATCATATTCGAAATACCCCTTGGGGAAATCAACGAAGACTTGATCGAGAACATTGGAAAGATGACGGTCAAAGGCCCGAAGGAACCCGGTCACCCGATAGAGTTTCGAGTGGTCGACCCCATCCGGAAACTCTCCTTGAGAATGCCTTCACGTTCAATCAAAATAGATTTATCCGATGACAACATAAAGTATTTAAATGCAATTCCTTCGGTGACTTACTCTTTGAATTCGTAAATTTGTACCGTATTAGAAAAGAACATCAAATCTCTCAAATGAACCGCGTGGCGTTGAAATAATTTGCCCGAGGACTTTGAAGCGATAAAGACTTTAACAACAGCAAACAAATACAAGAACTATGGCAGTAGAACTGACAGACAAGAATTTCGAGGAGATCGCCGGTCAAACGGACATGCCCGTGATGATTGATTTTTGGGCGGCTTGGTGCGGACCTTGTCGTATGGTAGGTCCCATCGTAGATGAGATCTCAAAAGATTATGAGGGTAAAGCGATTATCGCCAAAGTAAACGTTGATGAAAACCCCGACGTATCGATGAAATACGGAATCCGTAACATTCCAACGATCCTCTTTCTCAAAAACGGCGAAGTAGTGGATAAATCCGTAGGTGTGGTACCGAAAGATGTACTGACACAGAAACTCGATGCACACATGTAAGCATCATGTAAATGACTAAATTAAAAAAACGCCCAACTGGGCGTTTTTTTTTGCGCCACGGAATAGGGCGGGCATATTCCACTTGGATATATTGATGGGTATGAGAACAGTGTGATTTTGCGTGAGGGCGGACGCCGGCATCCTCCCTCTGTGGGTGGGTTGCGGGCCGTTGACGGGGGGCAGCGACGAAGAAGCTCGTCCCTCGGCTACGGCCCGCCCCACGCGCAGAGGGAGATACAGGCGGTAGACCGACCACGGCCCGCCCGCAGGGGCCGGGGACACGCCCAAAAAAATATTTTGAATACCTTGATTAGTCGGCGGTCTCGCTTTTGTCAAATCCATGGTTCGGCAACCCGATCAAACCGCGCAAGGCGCCATGGACGATGGCGAGAGGCAGACACAACAAGCCGGCCGCCAACATTCCCAATTCGTAAAACAATGAGCTGTCCGTGAATGGTCTGCCGTTGAGTCTGGATTGGAAAGCACTGTATGGAATTCCGTACATATTGCCCGAAATCATGATTTGGACCGCGGAAAGAATGATCCGTGCTTCTTTGGCTCCGTATTCTTGTACGATGGCATCGTATGCGTACTTTTTTGGATGACCTTTTGATTCGGCAAAATGCTGGGCAAACATAATGGCCTTTGCTTCGTCGGGCTTGATGAAATGGTCGCCACCACTCAAAAATGAGCTGATTTCTTCATTGCTCATGCCTTGGCGAAGGGCCATTTTAGTATGTTGGTATGAGCATGCCGCACAGCCGTTTACCTCGGTTACGGCCAACTGCAATCGCTTGATGAAATCTTGGTCAACCAGTTCGTTTTTGTTGTTCCCAATCATCTTTGACATCGCGCGGGGCAGAAAAACAAAACTGCGGTACATCTCTCCCAAGTCAAACCGTCTTTTGTACTCAATTCTCGAACTGATGGCTTCCGGTATTTTTATCTCCATTTCCATTTCCCTTTTTTATTCTGTGTTTGTTAATCTCTTCGCCATTGCCAAGTACAAATATAGGGCCATAATCGTTGGAAACACTGATGAATCCACGTGGCTGTGATGCAAGTCACGCAGATAGTCCGTCGAAAAAAATGCCGTAACTTCGGGCCATGCCCATACCGATAGACCGCAACAAATATCAAAACTTGTCTCATCTGGAATTCTTGGCCCGTCAAGTGGTTGAGGGTTTCATCACCGGAATGCACAAGAGCCCGTTCCACGGTTTTTCCGTTGAGTTTGCCGAGCACCGGCCATACAATACGGGTGAACATACGCGGCACATCGATTGGAAACTTTATGCGCGCACGGATAAGCTGTTTGTAAAGCGCTTTGAGGAAGAGACCAACTTGCGGTGTCGCATTTTGCTCGATACATCCTCGTCCATGCGCTATCCCGAACCTAAGGGTGACGACCGGCACAACAAGTTGACTTTCGCCGTGTATGCCGCGGCGGCCATTACCGAGATGATGCGCCGACAACGCGATGCCGTGGGGCTGACCACTTTTTCGGATAAAGTGGAGCTGCACACTCCGGCAAAATCGACACGGCCCCACCATAAATATCTGTTTACAGAAATGGAGGCGTTGATGGCCGATAAGACCGACGTTTCCAAAACCGGGGCCGTACAGGCGTTGCACGAAATTGCCGAACGGGTACACCGCCGCTCGCTTGTGGTGATATTCAGCGATATGTTCGACAACAGCGAGCGCAGCGATGAGTTGTTTTCGGCTCTACAGCACTTGAAATTCAACAAACACGAAGTCATTCTATTTCATGTCACCGATCGTGCGACGGAGCTCGATTTCGATTTCGAAAACCGACCTTACACCTTCATTGACACGGAAACCGGGGAGCGGATCAAGGCCCATCCCAACGAAATACGCGAGAATTACCTAAAGGAGATGCAGGGCTTTTTGGAAGAGCTTGAGATGCGTTGTGGGCGCTACGGCATCGACTTCGTGCCTGCCGATATCGGCTCGGGTTTCAACGAGGTGTTGATGCGGTACCTGATCAAAAGGAACAAATTGTATTAAAAAAATCCGGAATGGACCGGCACCGTGTTTTGACCAACCCTTCTTTCGAGCGGCAAAGAAATTGACCGATCCCCATTTGCTACGTTTTTGGCACTGAGATGTCTCAGCCGCATTTTTCCGATTGTTTCGCTTTCACTGCGGTCATGAAAGTTGCTTCGCCATAGTACAATGAGGCGCGACACGTATACTTCTTCAATCTTCTATGGCAGGACGCAACACGGAAAGCCTTCCGTACAAGTCCAATAAAAAAGCCCTTGAAACTTTCGCTTCAAGGGCTTTGAGTGTTTGCTTTGACTTGCGCCAAGCGGTCCGGACGAGACTCGAACTCGCGACCTCCTGCGTGACAGGCAGGCATTCTAACCAACTGAACTACCGGACCCGGTATAACCGCTCCCCTTCGGAAGCGGTTGCAAAACTAAGCCATTTCCTCAATAGTGCAAAACTATTAATTAAAATATCCTTCTCCCTTAAAGTGTCTTGATGTTGTACGCTGATTTCCAGTGTATTTTAGTGTTGGAATCACAGAGTCATCGTCTGAAATCCTGAAGTCCGATTGCTTTCTATCACGTCCATAACGTTTGCCATTTTCATCGATTTAAAATTTTCGCAGTGATAATCATCAAACCGATGGGGAGTTTTTTCGACTTCGCAATTGCTTCCGGATTTTTGAGGTTCGATGGAGATTATTGATGATGACGAGCTTTAGATGGAAAGATCCTCTTCGGGCTTTACCGGCCGTGCGCCCCTCAATCTATATTTTCAACACTATTTTGGAGATTGATTCCAAGTCGAATTACGCCTCCAAAAGCTTGTTGAGGGTGTTCCAACAAAATGCTATTTATCGTATGTTTCGCACATGAATTTCACCCCGAAATTTCCGCTTCGCAGATTGGTTTTTCCTATTCTGCTTGTCTTCATGGCGTGGGCTTTTTTTATAAACCCCGTGATCAAAGAAGTTTCGGCCGGCATTGCGATCCTGCTCTTTGGCATGATCATGCTCGAAGATGGGTTTCACACTTTTACGGAAGGTCCTCTGCAAAGACTGCTGAAGCGAATCACGGGAAATTTGTACAAAGCTTGGGGTTTGGGATTTGTCAGCACTGCGGTTTTGCAGTCGAGCGCCTTGGTGAGCGTGATTGTCCTTTCATTTTTAAGTGCGGGATTGCTTTCCTTGCCGGCGAGCATCGCCCTGATGTTCGGTTCCAACGTCGGCACCACCACCACCGCCTGGATCGTGTCCACGCTGGGCTTCAATATCGATGTCGCCGCGCTTGCCATGCCTCTGCTCGTTTTCGGTATTGTGTTCGTCCTTCAAAGCTCCAAGACCTTAAAAGGGATCGGGTATGTTCTCGCCGGAATTGGGTTTTTCTTCCTCGGGATTCATTTTATGCAGGAGGGTTTTCACGTGTACAAAGACGGTTTGGACCTTACCGCTTTTGCAATGTCCGGGGTAAAAGGTCTCATAGTATACACGCTGATCGGCATTGGCATAACCATCATCCTGCAGTCCAGCAGCGCATCCATGGTGCTGATATTGACTACTCTTGAGGCGGGGCAGATCAATTATACCAATGCGTTGGCATTGACCATCGGAGCGAATGTGGGTACCACTTTCATCGCTTTGATAGGTTCGATCAACTCAAACGTCGATGGCAAAAGATTGGCCGGAGCCCACTTCGCCACTAAGTTTTTTGTTGCCATCCTGGTTTTGATTTTTGTCTTCCCATTGCGAGATTTGGTCGATTACCTCTCCGAACTTTTCGACATCCGGGACGACAATTTTCCCGTCAAGCTCTCCGTCTTTCATTCGATGTTCAACATTTTGGTCACTCTATTGCTCTGGCCTTTTATCCGTCACATCGTCCGTCTCCTCAAGTGGGCCATCCCCGACAAAAAAGTTGGAGAGTTGGATGAAATACGACCCAAGTATTTGACCGAGAGCGTTCTGTTTTATCCGCAAACTGCCATTCGCGCTTTATTGGACGAGAGCAAGTACTTGTTTGAGGAAACAACCTTTACCGTTGTAGCTCACGGCCTCAATTTAAACAGAACGGCTATCAGAGGAGATCAATCGCTCACGGAAATTGTCCAAAGTTCGACGGTGGAATTTGATATCGATATTGAGAAAATCTACTACAACAAGGTGAAAATCATTTATGTGAAAATCATCGAGTACGCCACACTCGCCGAAGGATCCTTTTCCTTGTCACCCGATTCGATGGCCATTTTTTCACGCATCAAAATCGCCAACAGAAACCAGGTGGAGATCATCAAAAATATTCGCGGGTTGCGCGGGAACATCAATTTATACATGCACGCCGAAAATGAAGACATCCGTCTGGAGTACAATCAATTGAGAAGAAAGGTCGCAAAGGCTCTCCGCGTCATTTCTTTGACGGGAGAATCGGAGGACCCATCTATGCATACCGAAGCCTTGGAAAAGATAAAACGCGAGGCGGTCGAATCGGATGTGCTCAAAAGCGGCCGATTGGGATTGTTGATAAGCGAACACCGAATAACCGGGACGATGGCGGCGTCCCTGGCCAACGACAGTGTCAATGTTTCCAACATCATTCTAAAATTGGTCGAGACGGCCGAACTGCTGTATATCGACAGGGATTCGATACTTAGGTTTGCAGAAGAGGACGGTGTCGAGCAAAATTGAACGAGCTGAAGTTCCGTAAGGTGAATTTTTTTATACTTTCACATGCTAAGCGAACCCAATGACACCAAGTGCGAGAGCCCGATCTTTTCTTGCCCTGAACTCCACCGCAATTTATGTGTTGGCATTTCTCGTGACTACTGTGATCCATGAACTCGCGCATGCGCTCGTCGGTTATTTATGCGGCTCGGGGCCCGTCCTGCACCACAATTTCGTTGAGCACACCTTCGAGGCGCATTTGGCGGTTTTTCCACAAGTGGCCATCGCATTGGCCGGTCCCGTGATCAGCCTGATTCAAGGTTTGGTTGCGAGCCTCGGTTTTTTCCGATCACGCCGTCGCGGATCGATGCAACTGTTTGTACTCTGGCTTGCGGTACTGGGATTCAATAATTTCCTTGGTTACCTCATGACCGGTCCATTTTTTTCGATGGGTGATATCGGCCACATTTATGTTTTGCTCGGCACACCGATGATTCTCCAAATCATTTTTGCCGTTGTCGGAGCGGGCATCCTCGCGTTTATTGCCTTCAAATGGACGCGTCCATTCTTGCAATTCGCCCATCAACCACATTCGCTCGCCGATGGTAATTCCCGAAAGAATTTCGCCTTTCATATCATCATATTGCCGTGGTTGATCGGTTCTGCGGTCGTCACCCTGCTCTACTTGCCGGTAGTGGCCATAATCAGCATTATTTATCCCAGCATGAGCGGTGCGGTTTTGATTTTCCCTTGGCAAAGCGCCGACGACGTAACCGATGTAAAGCTGTCGAAAAATCGCGGGCTCAGTCGCGCGTCATTCGGTTGGGCCGTGGCATTGCTCGTGATGATTTGGTTGTTCAAATGGGTGCTCGCACCTGGAATCGTCTTTTGAAGATGTCGGTATATACCGGTATATCGCCGAGTTCATAAAAAAATTTTATGGGGGGTTGGGACTTTTACCTTGGGCGTGCCCCGGTGGGATGTCTTCCGCGTCAAGGCTTCTTGAAATTATATAAGTCTCAAAAGCCAAGATCGTATTCCACAATCAAGTCCCACCGGGTCGGCCTACCGCCTTTATCTTTTTTTTCGGCCATAGAGGCGTGGGGTCGCGCGGGGGCTTACAAGATCGCCCCGCCCGACCTCCTCGCCTCAATACGGTCGAGAAAAAAAAGGATGCCGGCGTCCGTCCTCACGCGGGGCAACATCCATCCAAAGATGTCTATGAATCTTGAATATCACAATACAGTATCATTTTCAGAAAAATAGAGTTTTACCTCCTGCTCTTCATATTTCGCCATCCGAGCGACAATTCAAATCCACCCTTTCGTTCTGAGTAAGTTTTCAAGTCCGAAATGTCCATGTCGTAAGAAATGCCTACCCTAAAGTTGCCATACACCAATTGACCTTGAACTATCACCGCTTGGTTTACGCGGTAATAAACGCCGGCTGACATGGAGCTTTGGGTGATCGAACGGATGAACGTATCGCCGTACACCAACAATTGTTTGAATGAAGATCCCACCATGATATTCATTTCGCCTCCTTGGATTTGCCCGTATGCCGCCGGTGCCAGGGCCGATGATTTGGATATCGGCAGCTCACTTTCCGCGATCAAAGAGAACCGGGCAGGCATATCTTTGGTGATGAATTCCGCTTTGCTCACACTCACCCGGCCTAAATGTTGTCCGGCAAGTCCCAAGTGCAACACGGTAGGCAAAGTCTCGCCTCGCGCCGGTGTTGAGAGGTAAGTGTATGCCACGCCGCCTCCCAATTCCAGATGGGATTCCGCCTCGCCACCGAAGGCTTCGCCGCTCGGTAATCCCGGGTCGTAAGCGTGACCGTTGAATTGACTGCCCCATCGGCCACCGGCCGGATCGACGCTCCGTTGATCGAACCCGATCGACAGACCGCCTCCAAAACCACTCGACTTGTTGATCTTCACGGTATACGCCACATGGGCGGTAGCGATGTTGGTCTTCAATTCCGGGTCTCCGGTGCGATCGTTCAAAAATGTCAAACCAACTCCCAATCCCTTGAATACTTGGTCTTGGCGTGGCGTTGCTCCCACGGGTTGTCCGGTCAGACGCATATCGAAAGATGCGGCAACGGTACGATACGGCGCGGCGATGGATGCCCAAGACGATTTGTAGTGTGCCGACGCTCGATAATCGGCCGCTAGCCCTACGGTAGCGGGATTCAGAAACACCGGCATCGATTGGGGTTGCGACCAAAGGATGTCCTGTCCTTGAGCCGAAAGGGCGGAGAAACACACGGCACAAATTAAGACCGTAAGTTTGAGGATTATGTGGCGCCCGAATCTCACGACTATCGCAATATGGTAATGTTGCCGGTTTCAGTGACGGTTTTGTCTTCTTCCAAGGTGGCTTCAAAAGTGTAAATCACCGAGCCCATGACGGGATCGCCTTTGAATCGTCCATCCCAACATATTTTCAAGTCGGTGGTTTCAAACATTTTCTCCCCGCTACGCGAGAATATTGATAGCCGGGCCGTCAGTATGCGGTTGCCGAGAATGCACAACTCGTCGTTGAGACCATCTCCATTGGGAGAGAACATCGTGGGAATGAAATGTCCCGGAGGCGGCACCTCGCGTTCTACAAATACGGAATCGGAGGAGGTGCACCCATTGCGGGCGGTGATCACGGCCGTGTACCAATGCGTGGAGTCTGGATCGAAAACAGGTGCCGCACAATCGCTGCACGACAAACCTTCATCGGGATACCAAGCATAGCTCACCACGTCTTGGGCCGGCGAAGCATAGACTTCGATCACCATCGTTTCTGAAAATGCAAGAAATACCGAGTCAGGCGCGATCACGGCATTGAATTCCCCGTAGTTGGGAACGGTGAAGGCCGTCTCGAATACACATCCGTTCGAGTCGGTCAAAGCGACTGTGTATGACCCGAAGTTCAGTCCATCGAACGCCACTTGATTGGAATCGGTGGCGAAAGGCCATGCTATGTCAAAAGCCGAAGTAGAATCCCCGATGAAGATCTGGGCCGAGCCCATGCCTTGGCCACAGGTGTCGGCGGTGGTGATCACGGAATCGATGGGCCATACAGGCTCTTCGAGCTCGATAAGAAGATTGGTTTGACAGCCAAAGGAATTGGTCACCCAGAGTGGATAAATACCCGCGGGCAAGCTGTCGCGATGCATCGTGTCGACTCCGATATCCGGCCAGAAATACTCATTGATGGTCGTGTCGTTGCCGGTGATGTGGATCGATCCATTTTGATCATCAATGCACAAAGGATTACCGGCGTCTACAGTGAATTGCGGTGTGGGCAGAAGACTCACGTTCACCGTTGCGTCATCTTTGCATCCGAATTGCGATGAGCCATGGACAGTATAGTCTCCTTCGATTGCCGCACTTGTCGAATCGATGGTGACATCCGGGCCTTCAGCGTAAAAATCCAGAGGGCCGGACCAAGTATAGTACATCGCTCCCTCAGCGGAAAGCTCAACGGTTTGTCCCGGACACACCGAATCTTGGGCCGTGGCTGTCACGGTGATTGGTTGGTCTACGTGGATGGCAACAGAAGTACATGAGGTTTGCTCGTCGATTCCTTCGGCACGCACAAAATAGCTGGTCAGTTCGGTGGGGCTGACATAAACCCAGAATCCCTCGCCGATGAAATTGTCGGTACCGCCGCATGAGTTTTCATACCAAACGAATTCCGATCCGGGGCTGAGGAATCCTCCCACTGCCGAAAGCTTTATGCTGTCGCCGAGGCAGATACCGAGAGGCTGATAGTCCGGGCCACCGTATGTCCCTTCATCCCAGTCATTGCAACCGCCGCCGATGACCGGTGGTGGCGTAGATTTCGACCCGGTGATTCGCGCAATGAAACCATCCGAACCGCCGCCTCCGTATTCTCCTTGGTGCGGATCGGGTTCTTCACCTATGGCCACAGTCAGTGAATCTACTGAAGTGGTGCTGCCGGTGAAGAAGACGCCTGTGCGTCCATAGACGGACATATCAAACGGCAACTCCGCCCCCGATCCTCCATAATAGGTGCTCCAGACCCGTGTGCCGTGAATATCGTAATGGATCAAAAATGCATCGCCATTGCCATTGTATTCCGATGCTACGGAATCCTCTTCATAGAAAACGATCCCCTCGTCGGAGTATGTGTGCCCCAGCACATAGACGGTGGTATCGATATCTACGTCGATGGAAACGGCTGCATCCATCCCAGGGCCACCGACATATGTAAACCATCCCAAGGAACCTTCGGCGAGGATCTGTGCAACGAACCCGTCGGTCTCACCACCGAATTCAGTTTGCGAAGAACTCGTGTCAGTATAGGCCATATCCGCGTCGGTGATGCCACAAACATATATCGCTCCTCCTTTCGCGTCCCATTGAACGTCGGTAATTTGGTCGGTGCCCTCACCACCGAGATAAGAGGCCCACACCACGACAAAAAATGTGTCCAAATATGCCACGAACCCATCGGTCATACCGAGGAAATCCGTCTGAAATCCGTCGGCGGTGGCCAAACCTTCCGAAGAGGTTGTGGCGCCGATGAGGTGGCCATCGAAGAACGGCCGGATCCGCGCAGCGGTTTCGTCACCCGGCCCACCTAAGTAGCCCGCGGCAAACAACTCACCTTCGGGCGAAAAACTGGCCATGAACAAGTCCGTTCCGCCGGCGGGCTCTCCTACCACAGTCACTTGACCGGGGTCGAAAACATCCAAGCTCGTTGTGTTTCCCAACACGTGTACTCCTTGGCCGGGCGATCCATAACAACTCGTGATCTCGTCGTCTTCATCCCCGCCGAGATAGGTGTCCCACAAAAGCGTACCCGTTCGATCGAATTTGGCCAAAAACCCATCGGTAGCACCGCGGAGAGTGTCTTGGTGGCGGACCATCGATGAATCGGCCACCAGCAAATCCTCCGAATCCGTCACGCCGACCATGTAAATGAACTCGAATTGATCGACGTCGACGCCCATCGCTCGATCGAGACCGGAACCTCCGTAATAGGTGCTCCAATGCCGCAACCCATGTTGATTCATTTTCACCAAAAACGCATCGCTTTCACCCTCGGCATATTCGTGTTGATATGAACCCTCAGAAGCAATGGCGTCTATGCTCGAAGTGTTGCCGACTATAAAAATATTTCCAAGACTGTCCGTTGCAATGGCTTGTCCCACGTCATTTAACTCACCTCCGTAGTATGTCGACCATTCGAGCTCTATGAGCGGATCGATGACCCAGGCAAATCCTGCGACCGTGTTTCTTTCCGTTTCAAAACCAATTTGGACGGTGTGATCATCCGTGTACAGAATGTGATAATCTACTTGTATCGACTGACCGGTCAGCGCCATCCAACTCGCGGGGATGGTTTCTCGCAAGGTGTCACCGGACATCACAAATACGAGTTCGCCCTCCTCAATCGAAAACATGTCAAAACCTGAATATTCCAAAACAATGTCCGAGACATTGGCATCCACCCCGAGCATAAAGTCGTATTTCACCCCTCCTTTCGGTCCCAGGCCGACCACCAAGTCGATGCCCTCATAGATATTATCGTATTTGATCCGGCTGTAAGATGGGATGGCTTCGAGGGATTTGTCGTGGCGGTAATCATTTACGAAGCCTGTGGGATCGCCCAACCCCGTGACGGCCGGCGTTTGGTTTCCTCCTGCGAATCCGACATCCAACCTGTGGATATCGTATCCCCCCGAGGATTTTCGCCACACATCAAAACTCAGCCCGCGCTTTCGCGCTTGCACATTAAACCCCGAAGGGTGATGATAGAGGTAGCGCACGTCATCAGCAGATTCGCCACAAGTGTTTTGAATTTGACCGCGGTTCTCAACGAAAGACGTCGCGGAGATCGATGTTGAAACAGGGGGGGTGGATCCGAATAATGAGCCGTAGAACATCGTAACGGCTGCCAAGCTTAGGAATGTAAACTCTCTTTTCATCATCGAAAGGTTTTGAATGATTGGAATTGACTATCAACTCAATCAAACCTAACCCTTTGAGATGAGACCGGATAAACGAAATTAAGGAAAAGTTAACATCTCTGGATGGTCGAAATGTATCCGCCATCCCCCTTCGTTTTTGACCCGCGTGTCGCTTGGAAATCAGACGCCCAAATTCATGTCGGATCCATAGTGACGTTCGCCCTATCCTTCCAATTTCGATTTTGAAAATATATTGTGAATCAGGATATAGGTACCGAAACGAATTCCATCAAAACCCATAAACGCAAAAATCCCGCCGGAGGAAAAACTTCAAACGTTACCTATCGTTTACCCCACGGAAGGAGACAAATTTTCTCGTATTCGGTTGATGATCGCATTCAAAGTGGCCGAAGGGCGCATGGCGGCAGCTATTTTGTCGTGGTCGGGCAAATAATATCCGCCGATATCGACCGGTGAGCCTTGCGCATCCAGCAGTTCGTCATTGATGGTTTGCTCGTTGTCGGAGAGTTCTTTTGCGACGTTTTGAAATGCTTCTGACAATGCGGCATCCTTCTTTTGGGCAGCCAAAGCTTCGGCCCAGTACATTGCCAAATAGAAGTGGCTGCCTCGGTTGTCGATTTCGTTGACTTTCCTCGACGGGGATTTATTGTTTTCCAAATATTTTGCCACGGCATCGTCCAAAGTTTCTGAAAGTGTCATGGCGCGAGGGTTGTCCGCGGTTTTGGAGAGGTGTTCCAAGGAGGCGGTCAAAGCGAGAAATTCTCCCAAGGAATCCCAGCGCAGGTGGCCTTCCAATAGAAATTGCTGCACGTGCTTGGGCGCGGAACCGCCGGCACCGGTCTCAAATAAGCCGCCACCGTTCATCAGCGGAACTATGGACAACATCTTGGCGCTCGTGCCCACTTCGAGAATCGGAAACAAGTCGGTAAGATAGTCGCGCAGCACGTTGCCCGTGACCGATATCGTGTCTTGACCGGCCGAGATTCGTTCGAGCGAAAGACGCGTAGCCTCGGTAGGGGACAGGATGCGAATGTCGGTGCCTTCGGTATCGAATTCCGGCAGATAACGCTCTATCTTTTTCTGGATTTCCCGATCGTGGGCGCGTTCGGGATCGAGCCAGAACACTGTCGGTAGTCCTGTCGCTTTGGCGCGGCTAACGGCGAGCTTCACCCAGTCATGCACCGGGCGGTCTTTTGTTTGACACATACGCCAGATATCGCCGACGTCCACTTTTTGTTCGAGCCATTTGGTGCCCGAACCGTCGACCACCACCACGCGCCCGGGGCTTTTTATTTCAAAGGTTTTATCGTGCGATCCGTATTCTTCGGCTTTTTTGGCCATGAGACCCACATTGCTCACGCTGCCCATGGTGGCCGGATCGAAAGCGCCGTGTGCTTTGCAGTATTCGATGGTTTCGTGGTACACTCCGGCGTATGCACGGTCGGGGATCACGGCCAAAATATCTTGAAGTTCGCCGTCCTTGTTCCACATGCGGCCCGAGGTGCGGATCATGGCCGGCATCGATGCGTCGATGATCACATCGCTCGGCACGTGTAGGTTGGTGATTCCTTTGTCTGAGTTGACCATCGCGAGGTCGGGTCCATCCGAGTAGTCTTTCGCAATGTCTTTTTCGATGGCGGCGCGTTGATCGTTCGTGAGGTTCTCAATGGAGGCCACCAAGTCGCCCAGGCCGTTGCGCGGGTCTGCGCCGATCTCGGCGAGCAGAGGTGCATGCTTTTCGTAAACGTCGTGGAAATAGGTGGTTACGGCGTGTCCGAAAATGATGGGATCCGACACCTTCATCATCGTAGCTTTCAGGTGTATCGAGAAAAGAAGATCATCTTTCTTTGCCTCGTTCAACGCGCGTTTCAAAAACGCACGAAGCGCCTTGCGTCGCATTACCGCCGCATCGATGATTTCTCCCGCCAACAAATCGAAAGTCGGTTTCAGAACTCGGGAAGTGCCGTCGTCACCCAAAAATTCAATGCGCACGTTTGTCGCCCGCGGCAGCGTTACCGACTTCTCGCTACCGTAAAAATCCCCATCCTCCATACTCATCATTCGAATTCGGCTGTCGGCGGACCAAGCACCCATTTTATGGGGGTGATTTTGGGCGTATCGTTTCACCGCTTTGGGCGCACGCCGATCAGAGTTGCCCTCGCGCAGCACAGGATTCACCGCACTGCCCTTCACCTTGTCATACCGCGTTTTGATGCGTTTTTCCTCGTCGGTTTTAGCATCGTCCGGATAGTTGGGTACGTCATAACCTTTCGACTGCAACTCGGCGATGGCCGCTTCCATTTGCGGTACCGACGCACTGATATTGGGAAGCTTTACGATGTTGGCTTCGGGCTTTTTGGCAAGTTCACCCAACTCTGCCAAGTCGTCACTGACGCGCTGCCCTTCAGTGAGTTTCTTTGGAAATGCCGACAAAATTCGCGCGGCCAAAGATATGTCCCGCGTTTCCACCAACACTCCTGCCGTACCCGTATATGCTTGAAGAATAGGGAGCAATGACTGAGTGGCCAGCGCCGGCGCCTCGTCGGTTTTGGTGTACAAAATGCGTTGATTTTTTGACATGGAAGCGTTTTTAAACGATTGTGCAATGAGCTTGTCCACAGATTTTCCAAGCGGCACGAAGATAAATAAACCGTGGCAATACCCCTGAATTTCGTGTTCGGACATCTTGCATCTCTTTGATTTTTTGGGCGCGCCCCGGTGGACACTGTCCTATCTCGCCAAAACCGTTTTTACATGGGCATACCGCTTCGATAACCGGTTTATTGGCATTCCCCCGGGTCGGCCTACAGGCTATATCCACGGCCCGCGGCCAAAAGGGGCCGTAAGGTCGATGAGGAGCTTCTTGGGTCGCTCTCACCGGCCACGGCCCCTATTCGCCGCGGGCCGTGGGATGCCGCCTTCCGTCCTCGCGCAACCACTCTCGTAAATGATCAACAGTGAGATGGTTGGTCTTCTTTGGAGAATCAGGTTCATATAAACCCTTAACCTCGTATTCAGTGGATTTCAATTTTTGCGCACGCAGTCTTTGACTCTGCATTGGCCGGCAGTCGTTCCCATGGCGGCGCACGAGGCGGCCTGCTGGATCAGCTGATCGGCAACGATTACCAGACGCTTGCGCTCGGTTCGTCGGCCCAAAAATCCAAGCAAAAGGAATCGAGTGAGACGAAGGCACAGAGTGGTGCGAACAACTTTGGTGGCCTCAAGCTGCGCAGTATCGGGCCGGCGCTGATGTCGGGCCGCATTGGTGATTTGGCCGTCAATCCCGAAAAGCCTTATGAGTATTACGTGGCTGTGGCGTCGGGAGGCGTATGGAAAACGACGAACGGGGGCACGACTTTCGAACCGATTTTCGACAGTCAAGGCTCATACAGCATCGGATGCATTACCCTTGATCCGAATAATCCCCATACGGTGTGGGTGGGCACCGGTGAAAACAACAACCAACGGAGCGTGGCCTATGGCGACGGCGTATATAAATCGACCGACGGCGGCGCCTCGTGGAAGAACATGGGATTGAAAGATTCGGAGCACATCGGCATGATTGCCGTACATCCCGAAGACGGAAATACGGTTTACGTAGCGGCATATGGCCCATTGTGGAGCGCGGGAGGCGACCGGGGAATCTATAAAACGGTAGACGGCGGCGAAACATGGGAGCGAATTTTATTTGTGTCAGAGAATACGGGATTCAATGAAGTCCACATGGATCCGCGCAACCCCGAGGTGCTGTACGCCACGGCCCATCAGCGCCGTCGCCGCGTGTGGACGTACATTGACGGTGGCCCCGAAACGGCTTTATATAAATCCGAAGACGGCGGTGAAAACTGGCGTAAACTCGAAAAAGGTTTGCCCAAAGAAGACATGGGGCGCATCGGTTTGGCTATTTCACCGGCAAATCCCGATGTGGTGTACGCCATCGTAAACGCCGCGGAAGGCGGAGGTTTTTACCGCTCCCGAGACAGAGGTGAGAGTTGGCAAAAGATGTCAGACTACTATACGAGCGGCAATTACTACCAAGAGATATTCTGTGCACCCGATGACGTCGACAAGGTTTTCGCGATGGACACGTGGTTACATCACACCGAAAACGGAGGCAAAACCTTTGTAAGGACCGGCGAGAAAAGCAAGCACGTCGACAACCACTGCATGTGGATAGATCCTGCGGCGACCAATCACTGGTTGGTGGGTTGCGACGGTGGTCTACGCGAATTTGCCGGTCACGCAGTTTTATAAGGTCGCCGTCGACTACGACGAGCCTTTCTATAATGTTTATGGTGGTACACAGGACAACAATACCCAGGGCGGCCCCTCGCGCACAAGGAGCCTCCATGGCATCACCAATGCCGACTGGTTTATCACCAACGGTGGAGATGGCTTTCAGCCGGCCGTCGATCCTGAGGACCCAAACATCATCTACGGGCAGGCTCAATACGGTTGGTTGGTGCGCTACGACCGCAAGAGCGGTGAACGTGTGGGCATTCAACCCCAGCCGGCAGAAGGCGATTCGGCGTGGAGATGGAACTGGGATGCACCGTTGATCATAAGCCCACACGACCACAAACGACTTTATTTTGGTTCGAGCGTGATACACCGCAGCGACGACCGCGGCAACTCTTGGCGCGTAGTCAGTCCTGACTTGTCGCGCGGTATCGATCGCAATGAGTTGAAAGTTATGGGCCGCTTGTGGGGGCCTGACGCGGTAGAGAAGAATAAATCGACCTCGATCTACGGCAATGTCACCGCTTTGGACGAATCGCCTTTGGTGGAAGGGCTTTTATACGCGGGCACCGACGATGGGCCGGTACACGTGAGTGAAGATCACGGCGAAAATTGGCGAACGATCACCTCATTTCCCGGAGTGCCCGACCGCACGTATGTCAATGCTCTTGTCGCTTCAAAGCACGATGGAAGCACGGTGTTTGCAGCTTTCAACAACCACAAGAGTGGCGACTTCAAACCCTACCTACTCAAAAGTGTGGACCGCGGAAGGAGCTGGACGTCCATCGCCGGCAATTTACCGGAGCGTGGCTCGGTATATTGCATCGCTCAAGATCACATAAACCCCGACCTGCTGTTTGTAGGCACAGAGTTCGGCTTATTTTTCACCGGCGACGGTGGCGCACATTGGTACCCTTTGAAAGCGGGTTTGCCGACCATTGCCGTGCGCGATCTGGCGATCCAAAAGCGCGAAGACGATTTGGTCTTGGCGACCTTCGGACGCGGGTTTTATGTATTGGATGACTACGCACCACTGCGAGACTACAAACCGGAATCCTCCTCTTCGAGTTCCGTGATTTTTCCCGTGCGCGACGCTCTCCTGTACATTGAAGACAATCGGTTGGGCGGTCGCGGTAAAAGCGCACAAGGTGAATCGTTTTTTACGGCGGAGAACCCTCCGTTTGGAGCGGTCTTCACCTATATGCTGAACGACAGTTTAAAAACGCGCAAGGAAACGCGTCGCTCCGAAGAGAAAAGACTGCGCGAGCAAGGCAAAGACAGGCGTTATCCCTCAGTGGAGGAACTTCGCGCCGAAGATCGCGAGCGTGAACCCTTTTTGCTTTTTGTTATTCGTGACGAGGAAGGAAATCCCGTGCGAAAAATCCGTGAAAAGCCCGGCAACGGGATAATGCGCATGAGTTGGAATCTGCGTCACGCCTCCACGTCACCGATCGAATTGAAAGATGAGGTTTTGGGGCGTTATTCATCGCCCGATGAAGGCATGCTAGTGTTGCCCGGCACTTACACAGTCGAATTGCACAAATTTGAGGATGGGGCATACTCTACGGTTCATGATACGGTGTCCTTTAAGGTGAGGATGCTCGAAAAGCAAAGCCTGCCCGCCGCCGACCGACCGGCAGTTCTGGCCTTTTTGGAGGAGGTTGCCGAATTGCAACGCTCGATGAAGGGAACGGAACGGTTGAACAAGGAAAGCGGCGAGAAACTCAACTACATGCGTAGAGCCGTGGAAGACTTTCCCGGAGCACCTCTGAAGTTGATGACTGAACTTGATTCAATCGAAAATGTGCTTTATGAATTGGATATGGCGCTCCACGGTGACAATACCAAGTCGCGACGTGATATGGAAACTTTGCCCGGACTTACGGGACGCTTGGCTTACGTCACTTATACCACTTGGTGGAATACGTCTGAACCGACAAAAACGTCACGAGACCAATACCGTATCGCTAAAGCACAGTACGCACCTGTTCTGGAGAAGTCGAAGGCCCTCGCCGCGCATTTGGCCGATTTGGAAAAACGACTACTCGAGTTGAAAGTGCCCTATACCCCCGGGCGGGGAGAGTTTTGGAAGAGACAGTGAAATAGATGAAAATCGGGATTTTAAATCCCAAGATCAAGCATGGGGAATTACGCATCGCAGCAGCTCGCCTCTCCCGAGTCGAGGCCATGTGCAGACCCATCAAAAAAAGGAGTCAAGGACATGGGGAAGCGTCATGTGTTATAGGCGCGAGAGTAACGCAGCTATTGGGCTTTAGTAAGGGACGGGTATTTTAATACCTGTCAAAATATTCGGGGATACGGATTATAAAGCCCAAGAGTAAGGCTTGCGAAATTCGTTGAATGCGTAGTATACTCAAGTAAATGAGCGTTTTAACGGATGAGCGTAACGCAGTTGTTGGGCTTTAGGATCGGATACACCCTAATTGAATGTTCGGCTGTTCCAAGCATACCAACTAAACTTTTGGTACAACACAAACCAAAAGTAGGATATGAGTCCACCGAGAATGGTGAAGTTGATAGCGAAGGCCAGCAAACGGAAGAAATTAAAATAGCCCAACTGCCGCGTCGACAACCATTCGGTGGGTAGGAACAGGGATATTATGGCGGCGATGACAACTACCGTGGCCGCGAGGTGGAGTGGCGATCGGACAGGCCAAGCTCTAAGTGCGCGGTGCCAAGACAAATCGTTGCCCCATCGGGCCAAAAGGTAAAACCGACCGTCGCTCAACGGAGCGAACAGCAGGGGGTCGCGGTTGGCATCTTCGAGACGGAACATTTTCGCCGGCGCGACGATCATGAAGGATTCGAGACTAATATCGAGTTGGTTTTCGGTACGCTTGATTTGAGTGAGCGCAGGTTGAGGTATTTCACCGCGGAATAGATTGGTGCCCAGAAACCTGAGGCGGTATTTGATGCAGATCGTCCGTATGGATTCCAGGTTGTAAATCCTCTCTTCATCGAGGCCTTCCGGACCGGGAAGTTCGAAGGATATATTTTCGGTACGCATGGCGCTGCGCAATCTTCCATCGCGTTCCCAATCCGCTTCAAACATCGATTTGAATTCGGAAACCACCTCATCTCCCTCCGTGCGGCGATATGTTTCGCGCTGCTTGTTGAGCTCCACTTCCAGGTTAACTTTCTCAAACATGGGCCAAATATTTTTAGGTTTCCGCCGCGGCAAAAAACGCCGCCACTACCGAATAAGTCATTCCAAAGTTAACAAAAATCAATCGCGCTTGTTGGTCGTCAATTCAAAAATATCTCACCTTCGATGCTATTTTTTTGCTTTTGAAGCAAAGTCAAAAATGCCAGTGTTTCGCGCAGGATAAGCTCTCGGCGGCTTTGACTTTCGGCTTTGAGTATAGCCAGTTTGTCGGAATCCGAAATAGGTAACACCCTGGCGACATCCATGGCGTTGGTTGACGCGGATACCAGTTCAGGTGGGAGCGGTCGACCTTGGAGTAGGAAATAACGAGTGCCTGCGTTGAGCAGGTCTTCGCTCAATGGCGGCCAAGCGGCCAGATCGATTTTTTCGATGGTGCCACCGGGATATGGTTTGTCTCCTTGGTGTAAGAAGAATCGGTCGACTTTGAACATGTCTTTGGCCCGCACGGTAACATCGCTGGATCCGTTCGGGTAGCGTTGCAAAACTTCTACAAGCTCCACCACACTGCCGAATCCGGTGATCGTACCGTCAACGGTATAGGGAATGCCAAAATCCATTTGAACGTTTTCACATTCTTCGATCAGCTGTTGATATCGTTCTTCGAAAATGTGTAGCAGTCGCGTTTCGCCGGGAAGCAAAAGCAACTCCAAAGGGAACAGTGCAATACGTGTCTTTTGCATGGCGTCTTTGTTTAATCATTAAAAGACGAACAAATAAGAGGCCAAACTTATGAACGCTCCGTTTACTCTTGTCCGTCCGTTATTATTACAAAGATGTCTTCGTTTTCCCGCTTCATGCGGTATGTTTCCCGTGCGAACTTCTCGAGTGCTTGGTGGTCGGTGGTAAGCTCCTTGATGCGCATTTCCGCTTCGCGGGAATCCTTTTCCAAGTATTCGATTTGGCTGTTCAGTCGGTTGATTTTCATCTTGATCTTCATTTGAGAGATCATGTCATGGGCATCGAAAAATCCGATGTAGACCACGAAAATCATGGCGACCAAAGCGTATCGGTTCCGCAATATGGGGGGGAGGCGCCTAATCATTGGCTAAAGCTACGTCAATTTTTTACGCTCGACAAAAGAGCCCTCCGTCGAATTTTCAACGGAGGGCTATTCATTACTTGGTGGTTGCGGCGGTAACCAGCCTTATCCCATGAATGGATAGCGATAGTCGCGAGCGGGAACGAAGGTTTCTTTGATGGTGCGTGCGGAAATCCAGCGCAGCAAATTCAGATGCGAACCTGCCTTGTCGTTGGTTCCGGAACCGCGCGCGCCACCAAAGGGTTGTTGGCCCACTACGGCGCCCGTCGGTTTGTCGTTGATGTAGAAGTTGCCGGCTGCGTTGACCAAACGCTTGGTCGCCAGTTCGATGGCGTAGCGATCTTTGGAGATTACGGCACCGGTCAAAGCGTACATCGAAGTGTTGTCCACCAGCTCGAGTGTTTCTTCAAATTTATCCGCTTTGTAAACATAAATCGTCAACACGGGACCGAAAATTTCCTCGCACATCGTTTTGAATTTCGGGTCTTCGGTTACGATCACGGTCGGTTCAATGAAGTATCCTTCGCTGTCGTCGCAATTGCCGCCCACGATAATTTCTGCGTTGTCTTGCCCTTTGACGTGATCGATGAAACCGGCGATCTTGTCGAAGGCCTTTTGGTCGATCACGGCATTGATAAAGTTGGTGAAGTCGCGGGGTGCGCCGATCTTGAATGAATTCACGTCTTTGATCATCCGCTCTTTTACGGCAGGCCAAATGTTTTCGGGGATATATGCACGCGATGCAGCGGAACATTTTTGTCCTTGAAATTCGAAAGCGCCTCGCACCAATGCGGTTGCCACATCAATGGGATCGGCCGAGCTGTGCGCAATGACGAAATCCTTGCCGCCGGTTTCTCCGACAACACGCGGATAAGACCGGTATTTTTCGATGTTCGTTCCAATCTCTTTCCACAGGTGTTGGAAAACCCCGGTGGAACCGGTGAAGTGCAGTCCGGCAAAATCGTGGTGTTTGAATACAATGTCACCGGCCGTTGGGCCATCCACGGTGATGAGGTTGATAACCCCATCGGGTAAACCGGCCTCACGGAATATCTCCATGATGACATGGGCGGAATATATTTGTGTCTCGGCAGGTTTCCAAACACAGGTGTTGCCCATCAATGCGGGTGCCGCCGGCAGATTGCCTGCTATGGATGTGAAGTTGAAAGGTGTGATGCAAAATACGAATCCCTCCAATGCGCGGTATTCCAGTCGGTTCCAAATACCGGGAGCGTTGTCGGGTTGCACGGCATAGATTTCCTGCATGTAATATGCGTTGAAGCGGAGGAAATCGACGAACTCGCATACAGCGTCTATTTCGGATTGATATGCATTTTTGCTCTGTCCGATCATGGTCGCCGCATTCATGATGTATCGGTAAGGTCCGGCGAGGAGGTCGGCCGCTCTCAAGAATACTGCCGCACGATGTTCCCATGCCGTTTCCGACCAAGCGGTACGCGCTTTCAAGGCTGCTTCAATGGCTTGGTTCACGTGTTTGGCGGTGCCGTAATTGAAGTGCCCAATCAGTTTTCCATGGTCGTGTGGAGGATGGATAGGTTTCTTGTCATCCGTGCGCACTTCC
>CAJDXB010000048.1_pt1 | contig 23839 bp, 20 predicted proteins | sample 7391691 | NCBI WGS metagenome assembly CAJDXB01 (sample SAMEA7055747, study PRJEB34461) | soil metagenome | biome: terrestrial ecosystem; feature: Peninsula; material: soil | place: Antarctica | collected 2016 | reverse complement strand
CTGTGCAATATTGGTATGAAGCCCAATTGGACCGCAGACGTACAGGAATGAAGTTGCCCCCGTCGCCGGGCACCACTGAAGATACCCCGGACTTGACGAGCATTGCCGAGGATACCCCCCCAAAAAAACCGGGAAAGCGAGGTCGACCGAGAAAAATCAAAACAACGCTACCAACCGCGACAAAGACCAAAACGACTAAAACCAAGGCTGCAAAAGCCAAGGTGGCAAAAGCTCCAAAGTCGACAGCTGCCAAGGCGGCTAAAAACAAGGTGGCAAAAGCTCCCAAGACTACAACTGCCAAGGCGGCTAAAACCAAGGTGGCAAAAGCTCCCAAGGCTACAACTGCCAAGGTGGCTAAAACCAAGGTGGCAAAAGCTCCCAAGACTACAACTGCCAAGGCAGCTAAAACCAAGGTGACAAAAGCCCCGACTGCAGCAAAAGCCAAAACGGCTAAAAGCAAGGTGGCAAAAGCCCCGACGGCAGCAATAGCCAAAACGGCAAAAGCAAAAGTGGCAAAAGCCTCGACGGCCACAAAAGCCAAAGCTGCGACAAAATCAAAATCGGCTACGCCTACCAAAGCCACCGGTGCGAAGAAGCAAAAAGCGAAGGACAAGAAAGATTAAATCACCTCCGCCCAAAGTGCCGATGCGGTAAAAAAAGTTTTCTTTTGTCGAAGTGGTTTTTCCGACTCGATTGGGACGGTCTTGGATCGAAATGATTATTGGGTGATAAGTTTACCCAGGGGAGCTGTCCATAATCCTTACGGAATCTATCGCGCTACCATTTTATATAGGATACCGTGACACTCCCCCTTCTGGAGTTTCTTCGGTATCGGTTCGTTCACCCTTAATGAGCTTCGTACCCACCACTTCTATGATTCTGCGGCATCGTGTAGCCGTGCTCTTCACTCCCAAATCTCCCCATTGAGGTTTTCCCGCGAGGCGCTGAGGCGGCATCCTCGACCTTTTTGCACGGCAAGGGAATGTGGACACGACGGAGCGACCTTGGAAGCTCCCGCCGCGGCCTACAGGCCCGCCGTGCAAAAGGTTGAGATATAGCCGGAGCGCCGACCCCCGACATTAAAGACTTGTACCGGACAAACCATCGAGGATCAGAATCCATGAAGACTGTTGAGGTCAGATACGGGAATCTCGGGGGACGCGGCCAAAAAAACAATAACCACCAAGAGGAATGGTCTGAATCCCATGGAATAGCCGGACATGGGTTCTGGCATATTGGGTCGGGCCGGTGCGTGACCATGCCGAGTGAGGAATGACCAATGCCGCATATCGGTCGCCGAAACACGCTACAATGGTTCTTCCGACCGAGCTTTGGGAATACGGACAAATCGGTGTTTAATCCGTAATTTTGCAGTATGGAAAATGAAGAAGTAACGCTAAAGATTGGGGGAATGACCTGCACGAATTGTGCTGCGGGAATCGGCAAATCGTTGCGTAAACAAGGCTTTGCGGACGCCGATGCCAATTTTGCGGCCGGTGAAGTGACTTTTACCCCCGTCAACGGGCAGGGAGTTCAACAAGCCATCGACAATATAGAGTCGCTTGGATATTCCATCAAAACGGGGGAAACCACTGAAGGCAAAGGGTTGAGCGCAGTGGAGAAGAAGTTCTTTTTTTCGCTGATATTCACCGTGCCTCTTTTCATGCACATGTTCGTGCCGCAATCGTGGTGGCTCAATGATCCCTTGGTGCAAATTGGGTTGGCGCTGCCGGTGTATGTAGTTGGCTTCATGCACTTCGGTCGTTCCGCATTTGGCTCGCTAAAGGCGGGAATGGCCAATATGGACGTTTTGATTTTTGTCGGCTCGAGCGCGGCATTCTTTTACAGCCTCATCGGTACTTTCATACACTGGCAACAGCCGGCGATGCACGATTATATGTTTTTTGAGACGACGGCAACCATCATTACGCTGGTCCTCTTGGGCAATGTCCTTGAGCACCGCTCCGTGCAACAAACCGGACAGCGAATCGGCGAGCTGACGACTCTGCAAAAGGCCACGGCCCGCATCGTGATGCGCATTGGCGACAGAGAAAAGATATTCGAGACCGACCCCGAATCGGTGAAGATGGGCGACGAGTTGCAAGTGAATGAAGGCGACTACTTTCCGGTGGATGGCGAAGTGCTTCGCGGCGAGGCCTTGGTCGATGAGTCGGCCATCACCGGCGAGAGCGACCACGTGATGAAAAGAATGGGTGACACCGTATACTCGGGCACTACTTTGATCTCGGGAAACGTGCGCATCACCGCATCGAAACCTGCCAAAGATTCGACATTATCCAAGATTATCGACTTGGTGAAACGCGCGCGGCGCGACCACCCGAAAATCCAAATACTCGGTGACCGCGTGAGTGCGATATTCGTACCGGTGGTGCTGGGTATCGCAGCACTGACCTTCACTCTGGCCTTCTGGGTTTTCGAGATCGGAATCACCCAATCTTTGATGAATGCCGTTGCGGTACTCGTAATATCCTGTCCCTGTGCCATGGGGCTTGCCACTCCCACGGCCGTAGTGGTCGGCGTAGGCAGAGCGGCAAAAAACGGCATCTTGATCAAGGGCGGCAGCACTTTGGAGCGTTTTGCCCAAGCCGAAGTTATCGTGTTTGACAAAACGGGCACCTTGACCACAGGGGAATTTCAAGTGGAATTCACGCACAACGAGCTCGGCGATCGAGCAGGGGCACTGATCAAAGGATTGGAATCCCATTCCTCCCACCCCATTGCCGTGGCCTTGACCAAGGCATTCGCCAATACCGATGCGACTACGTATACGAATGTTAACGAGCTGAAAGGCCGAGGTATGGAAGGAACCACACACGAAGGGGAACGCGTATTTCTCGGCCGCAACCACACCGAAGAACCCGGCGACCTCTTGCTCACTGTGAACGATCGTCAGGTTGCGCGCCTCAACATTACCGACGCGATAAAAGAAGGAGCGGCCGACACGGTAAAAGCATTCAACCGCGCAGGACTTGAGACCATGATACTGTCCGGTGACCGACGCGAGAAGGTGCTCCACACAGCTAAAGTATTGGGCATTGCGGAAGCTCAGTACGAGATGAGTCCCGACCAAAAACTTAAGTTCATCGAGGACTTGTCCAAAACCAAAACCGTAGTGATGGTCGGTGACGGCATCAATGACGGACCGGCACTCTCGAGGGCACAAGTAGGTGTATCACCCGGAGGATCTACTGCGTTGGCACTCGAATCCGCGCGTGTGGTGCTGATGAATAAAAATGAAATGCAAGCCTTGGTTGATGCGTACAAAATATCGAAACACACGTATTTGACGATCAAGCAAAATCTTTTCTGGGCCTTTTTCTACAATGTCGTCGCCATCCCCATCGCCGCCGTTGGTCTGCTGAATCCCATGGTAGCCGCTCTTTCCATGGCTTTTTCCGACGTGATCGTTATTGGAAACTCACTTCGATTAAAAGTTAAAAAGCTTTCCTAAAAAAGCCTTTCGATAGTTGATCACAAACGTTCTTCGCGTCATTCGGACTTCAAATCAGATCTGACAAATCCGTCACTCCCATCGGACGCTCCACGGTGAATCCCTCACCGTATTCCACGGAGATGGGCCGTCCGAATTCGCGGGCACGCGCTTCGAGAAACTGCATGAAAGAGGGAGTGGAAATCATGGTTTTAGGTTGATCGTCTTCCTCTCCGGTGAAAAACTGACTTGAGAAAGCCTTAATGGCCTCGAGCTTTCGGGGCCACTCTGCCGTGATGTCCACAACGAAATCCGGTTTTAAATACCGGTCTTGGATCATGTGATAAACGGCCTTCGGCCGCCAAGCCTCTTGAGTGGTGCCATCAGAGTCTTTGGTTTGCACAGCGCGCAAACCGCTGAGGAAGCATGCATGGGAAGTCAATGTGGCTGCCATGCCGTGATCGGGATGGCGATCTGCCACCGCATTGGTCAAGACAATGTCAGGCCTAAATCGGCGGATGAATGGGATAATCGCCATTTGTTGTTCTTTGACGTCTGCGAGAAATCCGTCCGGCAATTCAGCGTTCTCTCGTACGTGAATTCCCATGATCTCCGAAGCACGAGCAGCCTCTTGGGCGCGTATTTCCGGAGTGCCGCGCGTGCCCATTTCGCCGCGCGTCAGATCGAGGATGCCAACCTTTTTGCCTTGGGCGATGGATTTTATAACCGTGCCGGATGCGGTGAGTTCCACATCATCGGGGTGCGCAACGATGGCCAGAATATCGAGTTTCATTTTTGAATCCATTTTTTGAGTTCGCGATAAAAACTGCGCGTGGGGAATCCCATCACATTGTAGTACGAGCCTTCGATGCGCTCGATGCCGACGTACCCGATCCACTCTTGGATGCCATAACCGCCCGCCTTGTCAAAAGGCTTGAAACGATCGACGTACCATCGAATTTCATTCGTGTCCAGAGCGCCAAATACCACTCGGGTGGTTTCGCTGAATACCGCGGTTCGGCCCGGGGCCCTTAAGCAAGCTCCCGACACAACTTCATGCGTCGAGTTTTGCAACGCAGTAATCATTTCCACCGCCTCATCGGCATCAGCCGGCTTGTTCATGACGCGCCCTTCCTTTACCACCACAGTGTCTGAAGTGATCAAAATATCCATCGGTCCCAATGATTTGGGATAGGCGTTCGATTTCTTTTTCGCCAAGTATTCGGCGATGGCATCCCCTCCGATAAGCGAATCGGGATAGGATTCGTCGACGTCGATGGAAGTCGATTCAAAATCCAGGCACATGTCGCGCAAGATGTCCTTCCGACGCGGCGATTGCGAACCGAGAATCAAACGGTAGCCACCCGTATCAAGAAAGGAAGGGCTCATAGTAGATCAGGTAATGAACAACAGTGTACAGCAATCCACCGAGCATGGCGACTTTCAAATAATTTCCCGCCTTAACGAAGTCCCTTCTATAAACAGCTTTCCAATTGTAGAAAAAGCTCAACCCCATCGGCAGAATAACGGCTGCAAGCAGATAGGTTAGTGAATACGCATTATTGACGAATCTTTGCTGCAAGGCGATCAAGGCCACCGCGGCGAGTACGATAAGAACAGCGATTACTTTCTTGGCATTCTTCATTCCGTAGACCAAAGGAATGGTGCGCGCACCGATTCGCCGATCGCCTTTTACATCGGCCATGTCTTTTTGGATCTCCCGTATAAAGTTGAGCACGAAAGCAAAACCCGAGTAGCCGAAGATGAAATAAAACATGATTTTGAAGTAAATCACCGGATCTTCACCCGGGGCATTCACTGCGAAATACTGAGCCACTTCCGCACCGTATTCCCGCACCAAAAGTGGGATTTCGTAGATGCCGACAAGCAAGGGCACCAATCCGGCCAAAAAAGCGATGACGATGTTGCCGACCAACAAGTCGCGCTTGAATTGCACGCTGTAAAACCACAGCGAACCCGCGGCAAAAAAACTGACGATGCTCAGCGACCACATTCCCACACGCCAAGCGATAAACACCGCCAAGCCGACACCCACAACGTTGAGAACCTGATGAACGGCCATGGCAACCCGTCGCTTTACATGCACGCCCACAATGATGTGTTTGGGCTTGTTGATTCGGTCGGTGCGCTGATCGAAGTAATCGTTAATGACATTGCCGGCAGCGGCAATGAGCAAAGTGGACAATACGAGCAAGGCAAAGTTAACCCCGCTTAATTGGAGTTCAAATCCGTTCATGACCACCAGCGGTCGCAACACGAAATACCTCATCAGCGACATTGTCAGCGCAATGATGACCAGATTGATTGGTCGAGTGAGTTTTATGAGTGCCCTAAATCCCGTCATCGCCTACCACTCCACGGCATCGTCGTGAAACCACATGTTTTGAACTTTCAAGGTCTGTTCGATGATGTCCCGAACACAACCTTTCCCCCCTGCAAAATGCGAAACGTAATGGCTGATTTTTTTAATTTCCTCACATGCATCGGCCGGGCAGGTAGCCACTCCGACTTTGCTCATCACGTGATAATCGGGAATGTCGTCGCCCATGTAGAGGACGTTTTCCGGTCGGTGTCCGTAATCCGCAATGAATTTATCGAACACATCGGATTTGTTGCGGCTTTCCAAAAAGATGTGGCGAACGCCGAGATGTTGCAAACCCTCCTTTACCGCCAATGAATTCCCTCCTGTGATGATCACGATTTCGAATTTCTTCTTGACCGCATACTGCACGGCATAGCTGTCTTTCACGCTGATTTTCCGAACCATCCGGCCATCGGGCATCATATGAACCATGCCATCGGTGAATACACCGTCTATGTCGAAGATGAAAGTGGAAACGGAGGACAACCTTTCCTTATATGTTCTGCCCATGGGTCCGATTGTATATCTCAGTCGTGAGCATATCGTATACGCGACGGTAGGTATTGTCTTCACCCAAAAGTCGGCGATGGGCCTCGATGGTTTTGAGGTCGCCCCGCGTAGCGGGACCTGTTTGGGCTTCGGCGGCGGTCTGCATAAGGATTTTATTCGCCGTTTCAAGAATCAAGGGATGGAGAATCGATCGGTCGATATCGGCCTTTTTCAAGAGATCCTCCGAAAACTCGAACATCAAGTTGGCGAAATTATTGGCAAATACCGCAGCCAAGTGTAAGCTTTGTCGTTGCTTGGAAGACAAGAGGTGAATTCTTTGCGACATGGCTTCCGCCAAACGCCCCAAAATATTGAGATCTTCATCGTTATCAGCTTCAAGACAAAACGGTACATTTTCCCAAACCACTTTTTTGTCGAAGGAGAAACTCTGCAGTGGGTAGAAAACCCCGCGGCGGAAGTTGTTTGGTATGGCATCCAGAGACACGGATCCCGAAGTATGAGCCACCAAAGCTTTGGTATCGGGATGTAAATCTTTGAGCATTCCTTCAATGGCATCGTCGCTCACCATGACCAAAATGATATCTGCCTTAATTGGCTCACTCAAATCGTCAATGACCGATGTTTTCAACTTTAAGGCGAGTTTTTCAGCCTCCGCGGCATTTCGGCCATAAACGCCTTTGATTTCAACGCCTCGGCTCTCAAGGGCAGGCCCCATTTGATTGGCCACTCTGCCGGAACCGATGAGTGCGACGGTGGGATAATCACTCATTTTTCCTTGATTTTTTTGCTAGTTTGATACGGTTACGCACAGCCATCAGGCTACCGATAAACATTATAATGATGCCGATCCACAAGATATTAATCATAGGGAACTGAATGGCTTGCATCACAATAAATTCCCGACGATTTGAGAAGTGTTCGGCCATTAAAAACGTATGCTTCCCGTCCTGGGGATCAATTTTCTCGAACTTGACCCTAATTCCAGCCTCATCGCTGATTACAGGATCCGGGATCGGCAATACCGAATCTCGCAGGATGTAGAGGGCTTCCATTTCGCTAACTTCGCCGCGCTCATCGCGAATGGCCAAACGCGCACGGACGGCCAAGTCGTTGGTTGCCAAAGCGTATTCGGATTTTTCCTCGTCTTTGACAATCGATAGCTCGTTGAGGCGCACCGTGTTGTTGCCAACCATAGCGGTGTCGCCCACCCCGAGTTTTACCTCTACCGCTTGTCGAAAGCCCGTGTCATCGGTATCGGCATCGAGTTCAGCCCATCGGATGTGGGTGTATATATCGCGGTTCCAATAGTGCTTGGTTGAAGGCTCTGCGACGTTGCCAAATTCGGGATTGAGTTGGATGCGCGGATTCAATGAAAAGAGCTTTTCCCCGGCCTTATACGGCGACCATCGATCGATTTTGCCCATGTCTAGTCCGCGCGGATCCTCAACCATTTGCCATTTATCTTGGTCCATGACGAAGTCGGGGCCTGGCACATGTTCTACGGCAGCGCTAAAGATGGCTCCGCGGGACATCACCAAATCCCCAACGTGATACGTCTTGGGTACTTTTTCGAAATAATCGATATTGTAGTACACGTTTACACTGTCACTGCCCTCGCCGCGATAGCGTCTATCGTAGCTGACGAAATACGGCTCCATGTAGGTCGTGTCGTCTTTGAACAGCAGGATGTCTTCGTTATTCTTGAAGTCTTCGCTCAGCCGTTCGATATTGAATCTCGAACCGTTTTCGGATATTTTCTGACTGCGAGATGTGGAAATCAGAGCTCCCAACATCAACAAACCAAAACCGACGTGTGCCACGGTGCTGCCGGCCTTGTCCCATCTTCCCTTGAGTACCCGGACGAAGTAATCCAAATTGGCAAACACGGCAAACAAAGTAGTAAACAGCAAGATCAACAAAGGAAACTCATCCCCTTTATAATCGAGGCGGAATCCCGCAAATACGGTAAGCGCCAATGCAAAGAACAATGCGAGGGATATTTTTCGCAAAAACGTGAGAAAATTATTCTTGCCGTACCGCAAAAATTGCCCGAACCCGATCAAGAAGGTAATGATAAATGCAAAGGGTATCTGCCACTTGTTAAAATGGGCAATTCGATCGCTGTTCATGGCGAGTTTGCCATCTGCCAATGCCTTAAAACCTTCGATGCCGGTGATGGAATACAGATCCATGATGGGTCCGGCAAAGGGAGCGGCCAACAAGTTCCATACAGGCTTGGAGGTCTCCAAAGTGATCTGAGCGGCGGAAAGCAATAAAACCAGAGAACCGATGAATACCCAGAACTCCCGACTCCATAAGCTTTCTTCTTTGGTGGGCTTGGCGAAAAACTTGTTGTATGCCACAATGGCCATGACAAGGCTCAAAGTCACGAAGGCCACTATTGTCGCTGCCGGCATTTTAAATGCAAACCCTAGGATGATCAAAGCCAGAATCCCCGCTACATACCACATTCGCATCCGTGGTCGAAACATCAACAATCCGGCGGACAATGCGGTAATCAAAAGCAACAAAGTCAAGTGTTGGTTCATCATGCCGTTGCCGGTGAAAGAGTGCACGGATGTATCGCCCAAAACTCCCGAATGCACGAGGAATGACGAGTAAAAAACGAAAATATACGTGAGCAGCATCAAGACAAGTGCCGTGTATAGCGATCTGTTCTTAAGTCGATTGATCAGCATAAGGTGAGCCGCGCCCACCATGAGCAACCACGGGATTAGGCTGGCATTCTCGACCGGATCCCATGCCCAAAACCCTCCGAAACTCAATGCTTCATATGCCCATGCTCCCCCCATGAGAATGCCGAGACCCAATATGGCCACGGAAAAGAATGCCCAAGGCAAAGCCGGTTTGATCCAAGCGCGAAGCTTTCCGGACCACAAGCCGGCCACCACGAAGGCAAATGGAATCAGTGTAGAGGCATATCCCAAAAATAAGGTGGGTGGATGAATCGTCATCCAATAGTTTTGTAGAAGCGGATTGAGGCCACGGCCATCTGCGAATCCCTCCATTCCCAGATAATTGGGCATCATCGTCCACGGCAAACCCACATTTTCAGGCAATTCGCGAATGAGGGTAAATGGACTGTTACCGATTTTATAGTCGAAAATAAAAACGCCTATGAGCATAGTGCCCAGCAGCACCTGTACGCCGGCTACGACGAACATCGTCAGATTCTCCCATTTCCTGGCCGTCAACAATAGGATGTTGCCCAAGATAACGTGCCAAAAACTCCACAACAGAAAGCTTCCTTCCTGGCCTTCCCAAAAAGCTGAAAAGATGTACCGCGTCGGCATGCTGAGGTTGGCGTGCTTCCAGACGTAGTCGTATTCGAAATACTTGTTGAACAGCATAATGAACAACACCACCACCGCACCGATCAACGCGAGCGAATGCAGCCAAAACCCTGCACGGCCTATCCGCTTATACAGGGAATCGGAATAGTGATGTGCCATCCAATAGGCAATACCGGACAGAACTGCCGCCGCCAGTGATACCGCGAGGAGTGTATCTCCGAGCACACCAAAAAACGTGTGCTCACCCAGATAATCGATCATCAATAGTATTCTTTGGATGCCGCTTCATGAGGTGTAAATTCACCTTCGGCGTTATATTTCGAGGGGCATTTCATCAGCATTTCCGAAGCGTGGAATTCATCCCCCTTCGCTTTGCCGATGAGCACCACGCTCTCGGAGCGCTCAAAATCTTGAGGTTTGCTCTTATTCAAAATCACCCGCCGAGTCTCTCCTTCTCCATCTATCATGGTAAACTCGGTGATGTTGGGGTTGATCTCCGGATTGTACACGATATCGGCGGAACGGTCGAGTTCCCCCACCACGTGATATTCTTTTCCCGGATTACCAAAGGCTTCATGAAAATCGGCGTAGGAGCTCGATTCGCTCACCGAGCCGATCATGAATGCCGCAGCGACCGCTATGATCATGATCGCAACTATGTGTGTCTTTTTCATTTCAATTCGTTTTTCTCACGTTCTTCCAACTTCTTCACCTTTCGGTCCAAATAGACAAGATACCCGACGATCAATACAAAGGCAACGCTTATAACGGTGGCAACCACCTTGATCTTGCCCGATGCAAACATGGTATTGTTCAACCAATCCGTTTGATCTTGTGCCTGAAGGCCGGTAGCCGTCAGGAACGCCAACAAGGTTATTATCGTCGAAGTCTTATAGGTCATCCCGCATGATTTGTCTGTATTTCAATCGATGGATTCGATATTTAACTTGATAAATCCATAAGGCAAATCCAATCCAACCTATGACCGCCGGATAAAATACCAAGCGCAGATTATCGTCCAAATCGTACTGGCTGAACGCGGGGTTTCCCCCAACACCCGGATGCAACGACGCCGTCATACGGGGCAAAACCATAACGAAAAGGATCATCATCGTAAAGGCAAAGATATTATAGACGGCGCCAAGTCGTGCGGCTTTTTCCCGATCATTTATCGAAGATTTCAATACGAAATAAGCCAAGTAAACCAAAACCCCTAAGGCTGCACCATTTAACCGCGGATCACTGACCCACAATCGCGCCCACACGCTGCCCGTGGCCAAACCGATAAACGCAAACAACAATCCGACGTGGGCGGCATCTCCGGCCATCAAATCGTATTTCATCTTGCTCGTATTTAAGTGCATGACGCTGAAAACCAAGGATAGGAACATCACAAACAACATGGCGAACCAGCTCGGCACGTGGAATAAAATGTTGCGAATGGTTTCATTCAGAATGGGTTGATTCGGAAAATTGTAGTTCGTCGCTTCGTGGACGGCAATCGGCTTTAGGCAGTTCTCGGTGGCGGGTGGATCCTGAACCACTTCGAGTCCATTTTGCAAAAAAGCGTTGGGAAGCCGCATGGTTCCGTCGATGTCATTGTTGACGTATAGATCAAAAAAGGCCTTGCCAATTGGCTGAGCAACGCTGAAGGTCGCACGGAATTCACGATCGGACACCACCGCCAATTCATAAGGGCAAAAAACGGCTGCTTCGTTGGTAATCCAAACTTGGAGCGAATTCCCGGCTTCCGAAAAATGTGTGTTGTAACCCGTAACGGTGACCGATGTTACTCCGTCGTTGATTTTTTCGGGTGAAACCCGAGGTATCCCGGGTGCCAAAGGTGTGGTCAATCCCGCGATTAGTGTTATCAGAATAAGTAAAGCGGAAAGCCACTTCCACCAAGCGATAGACCTCATTCGATACCCTTAATTATTCGCGCCAAAGGTAAGGAAATAATACATAAGATAAGGCGAGCGACAGCAGGGGAATGGCCGCCAATTGCATGGCATATTCTCCATTGATAGACCAAGCAATCCCATCGATGGCATTCTTGGAAAAGCGCATCAGAATAAGCAAAAGAGGCAAAATGACCGGCAAGCCGAGAATGGCCATCATGCCGAGGTTGTTTTCCGACTGCGACGCGATGGCCGAAATCAAGGTCAAAACAAAAGCGAGGCCGATGGACCCGAGCGCCAAGGCGGTAATCAACGCACCTCGGTTGGCGTTGGCCAAGGGGGCTGTCCCCAACATGATGCCGTATACGGCGAAACCGATGAACACCATCGCCAAGAGCAACAGCGCATTGTAGATCATCTTGCCGACGATGACCGCTTCGGGTGACGCCAAAGTGTACAAGTACAATCGCCGTCCGGCATTTTCGGTGGCGAAGCTGCGCGCAGCCGCATTGAATGCGGCAAACAACACGATGATCCAAAACAGTGCATTCCACGTAGGAACATCAACGACCTGACGAAAAGCCAAGTACGCGACGTAAACGGATGCTATGATATACAAAAAAACACTTCCCAACGCATGGGGTTTCCGCCATTCCATGCGCAGGTCCTTACCGACAATCGCCCACACCTCTTTCCACATATCGCTATGGTTTTACCTCAACGGTCTCGTCGAGCTCGGGAATGGAAATGTGGTGAAAGCCGCTTTCGGTCAAGTGGTCTCGGTATTTTTCCTGAACATCCAAACGGCCGTGTACCAAAAACAAATGCCTGATCAAGTGCGGTTGTTGGCACTTCAAAAATTCGATCATCTCGGCGTAGTCCCCATGTGCGCTGTATGAGTCGAGCACTTCGACTCGCGCTTTGACATCGTATTCGCGGCCGAAAATCTTCACTTTTTTGGCACCGTCGCGCAATCTTCCGCCCAGCGTGGAGGGTTCACAGTATCCAACCATTAAGATGGTGTTTCTTGGGTCTTCAATGTTATTGCGCAAATGGTGAACGATCCGACCGGCCTCCGCCATGCCCGATGCCGATATGATAATGGCGGGTTCCTGCAGTTTGTTGAGCAATTTGGAATACTTGGCATCGCGGATGTAGTGCAAGTTCGAAAAACCAAACGGATTGGAATCACGTTCCATATATTTCAGTATCCGCTTGTTGTAATGGTCGGGAAATGAACGAACGATCTCGGTAGCATTGGTGCTCAAGGGGCTGTCTACAAAGACTTTTATCGGCGGCAGTTTTCCGGCGGATTCGAGTTTATCCAAAGCGTATACGATCTCTTGGGTCCGCCCCAAACTAAAGGAGGGAATGATCAACTTGCCTTTGTTTTCCACACAAGTCTCTCGTACGATGTCGCCGAGCAAGTCCTCACCGCGTTGAACCGTCTCGTGAAGGCGATCGCCGTATGTACTTTCGGCGATGATGATCTCGGCTTGGGGAAAGGGCTCCCATCCGCGGATGATCTGTTGTTCGCGGCGGCCGATATCACCCGTAAAAGCGATACGGTGGGTTTTGCGACCTTCTTTAACCCGGAGGTTGACACAGGCACTGCCGAGGATATGCCCGACATACGTAAACATCACACCTACCCTATCGTCGAGGATATGCCACTCATCATAGGACAGGGGATGAAACAACTCCAACGCCTTCAGCACATCTTCAAGATCGTAGAGCGGTTCCGGAATCTTGCCACCTGGATGGTGTTCGATTTCGTAGCGGTAATCATACATTTGGATGTGAGCCGAATCGGCCAACATGATTTCGCACAGGGCCTTGGTGGGTTCGGTGCAATATATAGGCCCCTCAAACCCGCGCCGAACCAGAAGTGGAATAAGGCCGGAGTGATCGATGTGTGCATGGGATAAAAACAACATGTCCACCGATGCCGGATCGAATCCCAATTCGCGGTTTCGCCGACCGGCTTCGGCCTCTTGACCTTGGTACATGCCACAATCGAGCAGCAATTGCAATCCTTCATCGGTCTCGATCAGATGTTTCGAACCGGTAACGGTCTGTGCGGCGCCTTTAAAATGAATCTTCAAACCGGATTTGATTTTGTTTTCAGTTGCAAAGTAAAGGATTTGATTTGGTGAATGAGGGTCGGTGGCCGGTGGACGGTGGTTGGTGGCCGGGTGATCGGTTGGTTGTACTTCCAATTTACAATCAAAATGCGATATTTGAACCGATTAGAAATCCAAAACCATCGATAAAATGAAAGCAGTAAAAACCAACCTCGGACCTGCACCTATCGGACCTTATAGTCAAGCCATCATCTCGGGCAAAACGCTGTACATCAGTGGACAGATACCCGTCGACCCTGAAACTAACCAATTGAGGTCGAGCACTCCGGAAGAAGAGACGCACCGCGTAATGAAAAATCTGCAGGCCATATTGCGCGAAGCCGGAGCCGGCTTCTCCAACGTCGTCAAGTGCACGATCTTTCTTACAGACATGGATGATTTCAAAGAGATCAACAAAGCCTACGGATCGTATTTCACCGAACCTTTTCCGGCACGTGAAACGGTGGAGGTGAGCCGTTTGCCGGCAGATGCCCGTGTGGAAATCTCGGCCATCGCCGAATTGGGTTAACGCATATACTTCACGTTCATACCATAAAGTATGAACATAATGATGCTGATGAATAGGGCAAAGCCGTAATAGGATACGGTCAAAAGGTTAGCCCCGATCAAAACGATGGGCACAATGACGCCGATCAGCTTGGCGGCGACGTAAAGGTAAAAACCGCTTTTTTGGAGTCGCCACATCATTACGGCGCCCAAGACCGACAGAAGGGCGACCGCCAGACCTGTTAACGCCAATGCCACGACGTGCTCCATTGAGGCATTTACGGTTTCAGCCGTCGCATCGAGAAATTTTTGAATAAACGCAGTGGTTTCTGCGCCGGCATTGTCCATTACCTCTTCGAATTGTTCGGTAACACTCGCCCAATCGGACGAGGAAAATTGGGAGCCGACGAAAACACCGACCAAGCCGTTGAAAAAATAATACCCCGAAACGACGAAGGTCAAAATACATAAAACGGTCAAAAAGTTGGTCCGTCCCCGTGGTACGGCCGGTGGCAAGGGTTGATCCATGGTTTCGATTTCCATCTTATATCATTTTTTACGATTCGGCTTGTTGCGAATGGCGATTTACAGCGTTGAAGATGCGATTTTTTTTGAAAGATTGAAACTGTTTTGAAACATCGAAGTCACTTGCGTGAGGACGGACGCCGGCATCCTTTTTTCGCATCGGCTAAGGATGCGTGGAGTGCAAGAGCGACCGGCAGGAAGCTCCTTGCACGCCATACGCACCCTGCCGAAGGGGAAAAAGATAAAGGCGGCAGGCCGACCCCGGTGATGAAGGTGGTGGAAGTTGAGGAGGTGGAGAAGGCCGGGAAGGTTGGTGGATCGATGAATGTAAACCGGGGGCACGCCCAAAGTCAACCAAAAATCTTACGCAATTTTACTATCCCAAACCCTGATCAGGATTTTGTATCCGCAGTGGTTTTGAGCCTGTCCTTCCACTGTGCGAAATTGCTCCGCGCTCGGCCGGCGGTGAGATGGATGTCGTAATCGTGAAAAAATACGTTGGAATCAAACTCCATCATCTCCCGCATCATACGGGGCCCGGCCTGATACGCGATGCGCAAAGACACCGGTGAAAAATTGTGGTCGGTTTCGAGAAACTCCATCGCCGAGGCTTCGTTGATTTCCAACACCACATCGTCGTGCATAAGGTCGCTGCGGTCGGCCGGCGAATTGGCTGCGATATTCCAAACCACCACGCGGCCATTGACTTCCTCGAGGTGCAGGCCATAATCGGCCTTGAGGTGTGAAGGCGGCTTTTTCTCCGTGATTTCAAGGTCCACTTGGGACAAGGCGGTGCGGAAATACCCCTCGAGATAACCGCGGTCATCTAGAACTTCGGCGCGCAAACGGTCCCAATCGGCTTCAGCGGTCTCCGCCACGATATCCCAAAACTCCTGCTCGGAATATCCCAACGCGGGATCGACACGCTCATAGAGCAGGTTCATCACGGTGGTCAAATCGGCCTTGCCATCGGTCGCCTTGAGTATCCAAATGTCTATCACCACGGCCAGCATCGCCCCCTCGTCATATATGCTGACGCGGCGATTGGGGGTGCCGCGGCCGTAGCCGTCCACCCACGTATCCACCGATGCATCGGCCAAGGAAAGATTGAAACGCCCCCGGCTGTGCATGTGACGCTGAAGATGCACCGCCAGTTCCTGCAAGAATTCGCGGTCGTTGAAAACACCCGCCTGCCAGAGCATCTTGTCGCCCATGTACGTAGTCACCCCTTCCACAACGTACCCGAGCCGGCTCGGCCCCGCTTTGGAATAATCGTAGGGCGTCCACTCCCGGGGTCGAAACCGCTTGACGTTCCACGTGTGGTAAAGCTCATGCGAAGAAATGCCCAAAAACTCATTGTACAATTCGGGCTTGTCCATGGCGTCGGCGGGGCCCAAAGCTATGACCGTGCTCTGCTCGTGCTCCACCCCGTGATGGGTTCGAAAAGGCATCAAAAGAAACAGAAACCAATATTCATCCGTGGGGAAGCTGCCGAAGTTCTCCAATTGAGTTTTCGTAAATGCCTTAAAATCGCCCATCATCCGTTCGCGGTCCAGGACAGTATCGCCGTAGATGTCAATGTGAAAAGTCGTATCGGCCTCCGTGTATTGATTGTGCTCGATCTGGGCGGCGGCCATAATGGGAGAATCCATGAGACGCTGCAAGTCGGGCGAATGAAAAATCTTTTGTTTTGTTTGGGAATCAACGGGTTTCAACGAAGTCGCAGTGTGCCAATCCTCAGGAATATTGAGGGTTATCTCCGATTCCAATCCTTCCGAGCCGATGATGTACACCAGGGCATTCACGGGATTGATCAACAATACATGCTTGTCATAATAGGTATTGCCTGCCGACAGTTCACGCGCGTACAACGTGTATTTCACCGTAAGCGATTCGCCCTGCGCCGATTCCACCTGCCATTGATGGCCGGACAATTTGCGCGCCGACGCCCGTCCGTCCTTGTTTTGCACTTCAAAACCTATAATGTTTCCGGCGAAATTTCCCCATTCATACCGACCCGGTCTCCAAAACGGCACCTGAATCAAGGGATTGTCATGCGGAGAATCAAAGCTGAATTCCACTTCGATGAGATAGCGATATAGGGGACTGGGCTTAAGGCTGTAGCGTTGCATAGTGGCATATTTGGACGGCATATGTGCGGCCTTTTATGAAGGAAGCCAAAAATCCGTCGAGATTCACTGCAAAGGTCGGGGTTGAAAATGACATGGTAAAACGCCTGTCCAAATCCTCCGTACGATTTTCGAATACGGTCGTGAAATAATTGTTAATGATTAATCGTCAATGGTTAATGCGGACCCTCATGACATAAGTTGATAAGTTGACAACTTGACTATAATATGATTGATTTATTCCGGGCGTGCCCCCGGCACCTTCTTTACTTTTCTCACCTTCTCCACTTTCCCAACCTCCTTATCTTCGCTCACCTTCATCACCGGGGTCGGTCTACAGGTTCTATCTCCCCCTGCGGTCACGGCGGGGCGCATGGCGCGGAGGCGAGCTTCTAAGGTCGCTGCCTCCACGCCGCGCTCCGCAACGCGTCTGCCGAGGGAGGATGCCACCTTCCGCCCTCACGCAGGATTCCATCCATTTCTTTCATTTCATTGTTTCCCCTCATTCGAAAACTAAAAGGCACCTTTAAAAGAGCCGGACATCTCTTCAGGTTTCACTTTACTTCGCTCCGTCACATCCATTCCCTGCCCGCCGCATCCAAATGTTTTCCAAGTCGATGCGTCCCAAAAAATACCAACCTGCTCGCCCCACAAGTTTTCTTAATTTTGTCGCCGATAAACCCTCACGAAAAAGAATTTGATCATGAAATACGATGTCATCGTTTTGGGCAGCGGCCCCGGCGGATATGTTGCTGCCATCCGTTCGAGCCAATTGGGATTCAAAACCGCCATTGTGGAGCGCGAGAACCTCGGGGGCATCTGCCTCAACTGGGGTTGCATTCCCACCAAAGCTCTTTTGAAGAGTGCCAATGTGTTCGAATACATCAACCACGCCCAAGACTACGGCATCACATTGGAAAAAGCCAAAGCGGACTTTCCCGGCATGATCAAACGCAGCCGCGAAGTGGCCGGGGCCATGAACAAAGGCGTCGAATTCTTGATGAAGAAAAACAAGATCGACGTGATCATGGGCGAAGGCAAGGTGAAGAAAGGTCGCAAGCTCGAAGTGAAGGACAAAGACGGAAAGTCGACGACCTACGAGGCGGATCACGTGATCATTTCCACCGGAGCGCGCACCAAGCAATTGCCCAACATCAAAATCGACTTCAAAAAAATCATCGGATACCGCAAGGCGATGTCTCTCGAAAAGCAGCCCAAAAAGATGGTGATCATGGGCAGCGGCGCCATCGGTAGCGAGTTCGCCTATTTCTACAATTCCATCGGCACGGAAGTGATCTTGGTGGAATACTTGGACAACGTGGTGCCACGCGAGGATGAGGAAGTCTCCAAACAACTCGGCCGATCCTTCAAAAAAGCGGGCATCAAGGTGATGACCTCTGCTTCCGTCGAAAGCGTTGACACCTCGGGCAAAGGCTGCAAAGTGACCGTCAAGACCAAAAAAGGCACGGAAACCATCGACTGCGACATCGTGCTGAGCGCAGTGGGCGTGACTCCCAACACGGAGAATATCGGCTTGGAAGACGTCGGCATCAAAACCGAAAAGGGCTTCGTGAAAGTCGATGAATTTTACCGCACCAATGTCGAAGGCTATTACGCCATCGGCGACTGTATCCCCGGTCCGGCATTGGCCCACGTGGCGAGCGCAGAAGGCATCACATGCATTGAAAAAATAAAAGCCATGGAGGTGGAACCCATCGACTACGGCAACATCCCCAACTGTACGTATTGCTCACCGGAAGTGGCGAGTGTCGGCATGACCGAGGCCCAAGCCAAAGAAGCCGGCTACGAATTGAAAGTCGGCAAGTTTCCCTTTTCGGCATCGGGAAAAGCCAAAGCGGCCGGACAAAGCGAAGGATTCGTCAAGTTGATATTCGACGCCAAATACGGCGAACTCTTGGGCGGACACATGATCGGCGCCAACGTCACCGAGATGGTGGCCGAATTGGTTTCCATCCGCAAGCTCGAAACCACCGGCCACGAGATCATCAAAACCATCCATCCCCACCCGACCATGAGCGAGGCGATCATGGAAGCTGCTGCCGCGGCTTATGGGGAGGTGATACATATTTGATTTCACGGACGCCTTGAAAACGCGAAGGGCCTTCAGTTGAATTGAGGTCTTTTCCTGATTGTCGTAAATGCCGGCGATTTTGGGGAGGGGACCGGCCGGGAATTTCCGGTTTTGGCCGATATGGTCAGTTCACCATCAGTTCACCACGAATTTTTCAGTGGCGTGTCCTTTTCCCGACGCCAAGGAAAAGATGTACATCCCGGGCTTCAGCATCGAAACATCGATGGGAAAGCCGGCATCCATATTGCCTTCGAGCAACAACCTTCCGGACATGTCAATTATCCGGAACGCCCCGTCGTCTTTCTGCGCATTGGAAACATAAAGTAATCCTTTGGCCGGATTCGGATAGAGCGCGAGGGACTTCGCCTCGACATTCACTTCACTGTTGGCCAATATTTGCGGTGCGGAGTAGAATGCAAAAAAACCATTTGCGGTATTCGCAGGTGTGGTGAAAGGCTCCGAATTACCGAAGGGATCCAAGGTGGTGGTGACAGCCCTGCCTATCGATCCTTGGATCAATAGGGTGTCGCCCTTGTACGGCAAGATGGCATTGATGTCGATGACGTCCCAATCGTGCGGGCTTTCGTACGGAATAAGCCAATGATCGGATATGAAAAGATCCGTGTCCAACCATACGATGGCAATGCCTCTACCCTCGGGGATTTCGATAATGGCGCTTTCCGAAGTTCCATCGGCACCTGTGTATCCGAATTCCATTTCCATGTTATCCGCTTCCGAATAATGGAGACACCAAGCCAATTTCCCGTTAATTTCAAAGATTCCAAATTTCTTCGGAAAGCCTCCCACCAACCCGTTATCTACCGACGGCATAACTTGCAATCTGCCTTCGACATCTCCGGTCAAAGCCAATTTGTATACCATCGCAGAACGCAACGGCGTCTGATATTCCCCGAAGGTCTCGTTGTATAAAGTATCGCCGTTGTGATGAAAGTGCATTTCCCCAAAGCAATCACGGAAAACCAGCGTGTCCTCCATATTTGACTTTGTGTTCAGATCGCCACTCACAAAAAGTGCGTCCTCAGTTTCAAGAATCGTAAAAAACCGGCTTCGTGCCCGCAATTCGTCTCCCTGCCCCGTATCGGCCCGGGTGTTATTGTATGCATAAAGTTCCGTAAGCCATTCGGTATTGCCCCACTCGTTTTCTTTGGTTATATAAACGTGAAACAGCGAATCATTGGCTGTCATGGGCACTTCGGCACCGGATACGCTAACGGGCGTATTGTTTCCCCGCACCAAGCCGGTGCGGTATAAACCGCCATCGTCCGCACTATGCACGCGAAATTTTATTTGGCTACCGCTCGCCGATCCGATCTGCTGGCTGCTCAACTCTTGGGTTTGCAGATTCAAACGGGTTCTGACGAGGTTGGCCTGTCCGCCGAAGGTAGAAAAGGAAATGGCGTCATTAAGCTCTTGATCTTTATTGAGTGCAAAATATGATACCAATACACTGTCACCGATGATCGCGGATGTATTTTGGGACTGAAAATTTCGAGCGATGTTGCCATACACCTTTTCAAAAAATCCCGGAAAAGGATTGTACGTAGTGGCGTATCCTGTGGGTGCGGAAAAATTGATCAATCCAGATGCGGTTTGGGATGATGCATCGTATTGGAAAATACCGTTCTGATTCAAGATAGCCGAGGGGTAATTTTGAACCGGCGGCAAGCTTGTCATCCCGCCCCAATTGATCGTGGAACCAATGGAAATTTCAGTGATCAACTTAAGATCGCCGAGTGGATGCAGGTCAATGACACCGAATGGATTAAAAAGAATAGTTGCCGTAGGAATCATATTTTGATCGTAAACAACGACGGCATTCGTGTAAAGGGTATCTCCTTCGCTAACCTCAAGATAGTTGTTATTCCATATACCTGTATTGACCGGCGGGTGATCCATGAGATAACTCCAATGGTAAGCCGCGGCAAATCCCCCTTCATCCGGAAGAGAAATGAACCGGGAGGATGATTCAAGATTTGTCGTTTTGTATATAAGCGAATTGGACTGAGCCATGCATGTAAAGGTGACCCCGAATATTGAGATCAAAAGAAACATACGGTTCATAATGGAATCGTTTAAATGATTTACCACACAATAAAGGAATATTGTACCGGTGGATAAGGAGGTGGAATATTATCAAACCTTACGATTCCGGGTGAATCCGTGAAGCAAGAATGCGGGGTAATGGATACCGTCTCAATATTACAATCCCCTTCCGCAGTGGCCTCGATTTCGATAAATGATCCGCCCGGAAAATCCGCTTTCACTGCATCGGGCGAGTCTCCGGGATCCAAAATGAGGGGATAGGTAGAATTTGGCGGTACCGGGGGTACGGTATAGGTTCCATTGCATCCACCAAACTCAATCGTCATCGTGCAATTTGTTTTGTTGTCAAAAGACATGGGTATCTGTGCGGGCAATAAGGTACTTGCCGCCAACATTGAAATAATCAGGGTGAAAGCTCTCACCACTCCTGACTTTCTTGTTAAGTCACTTGCGATAAGGTGTAAAAATGTTTTCATCGGATTTTCATTTGGCTCTGTGAGTCTTAGTCGAAGATAGCATTATTTCAGGAAAACGAACCGATATTGAATCAGGTACTCTCGGTTTCCGCGTTCAAAAAACTGATCTTCGACGCCAGATACGGCGAACTGCCGGGCGGTTACATGATCGGCGCCAATGTCTCCGAACCGGTGGCCGAGCCGGTATCGATTCACAAACTCGAAACCACCGGCCACGATATCATCAAAACGATCCACCCCCACCCGACCATGAGCGAGGCGATCATGGAAGCGGCGGCCGCGGCTTATGACGAGGTGATTCATATATAGTGTCCGTCAATAGAGTCAGAGTCTGTCCATAATGTTCGATAACAAGGCGCACGCAGTCTTGTAAACAAAGGAATTGACTTACGTCAATGGCCTGTCTTGAGTTTATCGAAGGCACTGTTTGCAAGGCAAGTAAAAAGTAGGTAGCGGACATTGCGGACATACACATATAGTGTCCGGCCATAATGTCCAATGGCTGTAGTCTCCAAAGTCCTCATTTACCCAAAGTCGTCACTTATCTCTGTAGGCTGCGGTTTTGAGGGCTTTTATAAGGCTTGCTCTGTGGGTTTTGAAGCGGATATTGGATTTTATTGACAGACAAATACACATTATAGGGTTCGAACAAATGACCAATAGCTGGGTTGCTCTTGTTCTACAAACAATTTGTTGGACAAGTGGTCTTGAGCCTATCGATGCGACGTGGACATCGCATTGACGAAAGCCAACTCAACTGTTTATAAGACTCTCATGCGACACTTCAACAAAGATTCAATGCATCGCTTATTAATAAACATTTTATGCCACTAACTTTATGGATAGACATTATCCAATTTCCTTAGAGCTTTTGCTATCTTAAATTCTATTCTCGTTGCATCGCTTTTTGTGACACGCCGAAGAGGTTTTAAGGTTTCTCTACCATAACCCTGTGTATGAAAATCAAATAATACCGAAATCGAATCAATAGGAAACAAATCGACAAGCTCAAAGTACCTGCAAACTGATAGCTCAGTGGGAGTCTTGGATAAATTCCATTTCGGAGTTCGTACTATTTTCAATATTTGAGTACCGGCTTTTATAGTTTGCAATAATTTGCCTTGGCCTGATAACGCGAATAGTTTTGTATCAGAAAAGGCTGAAGGCGTGTAATATATCGTTTGTTGAATCGGCCTGTTGTTTTCGGTATTCAATCCTACATACCCCATATTATTTCTACCCCATGCGTCTTGAGTAAAAAAAAGACTGTCCAGTGGAAGAGTTATTCCTTCTTTTTCAAGTGTGGCAACAGAACCACAAAATTTCGCGTTTGATGTTTCACAGCAATACCAGTTTTTTCTACCACCGAAAGTTCTAGGCCCATTAATGGCAGTAGCTATAAAAAAACCGGACTCTATCAAAACAGATTTAAACGATCTAAAAGAGGAAGCGGAAAGACTTCCTTTATAGACACCTGTCCTATATACCTTTGCTTTATCCCATTGTCGTTTATATAGATTTGGATAAGACCACATTCTGCCATTGGTATTAATCATGATAGAACCATCCTTATCAATTTTTAGAAACACGAGAGATAATGATATAAATTCATTAAAATTTATTAAGAATTTTTCAGTACTGTAATAATTTGTGCTGTAAAATACAATACCGTTCGTTTTTTCATCTGTATGTTCTAAATTGAACTTCTCAATGAATCTCTCATTAAATGCGAAATTACTACCGAGGAAGTAAATAACGATTGAATCCTGATAGGATACGTAATAACCTAATGTATGCGTGTGTTCGATGGATCCCTATGGCCTTATTGTATAGAATCTCATCACCCCTGACATACGTCGAATAAACCTTGCCTTCAAATATCACGCTGGAGTCCGTTATTGTTATTTCAATTCCTTCCGCGGATTTCCAATTGCCATTGGGGGATTTTATTTCAGAAGACTGAGAGAATAGAGGATGGACACACGTCAGCACAAAGCTCACGAGAAACAAGCGGATCAACACAGTAAACAGACAAGTCAGGAAAACTTGTTTTGTATTCATAATCCCCAATATACCGTTTATGCCTTTCTTTTTGAACAGTCGAGTTTCAAATTGGTGCTCAGATTTTCATGTGAAGTCAGTTACTAAGGAAATCGGATGGAAATATAGTCTTTGCCGGAATAGGCGTGGAACCATTTTAAGCCGGCTCACTGCCATCCGAAAGTTTGAAAAATAAAGGTGTCTGCGAATCTTGATAATCAATGAGACTGTCTATTGTGAAGGCCAATCGGATTTCTGGAAATTCCTTTGTATTAGTTTTGATTCTTTTTAAGAGAAAATCTTAGAACATTATAAAAGAATACAAAA